>Ga0307507_10000427_pt1 | contig 87646 bp, 30 predicted proteins | sample 7_EM_MG_FD_207223 | JGI IMG/M metagenome (GOLD analysis project Ga0307507, IMG submission 207223) | Populus trichocarpa ectomycorrhiza microbial communities from riparian zone in the Pacific Northwest, United States - 7_EM | ecosystem: Host-associated > Plants > Roots > Unclassified | place...
CTAAGCTTTAGTAGAGCTCTATGTGGGTAAGCCTTATTCCGCGGAGCTCTTATAAGCTTTATATCTATATAATATTACTTATCCTTAGGATATTTAGATAAAAGTGGTACCATTTTAAAGCGCTTTATAAGCTCTATAAATCTATACCAATAAAAAAAATTATTTATTTAATATTGGGGGGTGCATTGCAAGTGTAAGTATATTAGGGTTTTTTGCCAAGACTATCCGGAGACTATCCGGATAGTCTCCGGATACTATTAGCTGATAGGTCTATTATCCGAGAGGCCTATCCGGCCTATCCTCCGCAGGTCTGAACAGTAAATTTTCCCGTGTCAAGTATTAATTAAATACACTAGCAAAATGGTGCGTAACTGTATATCCAATGGCATAGATCTTATGCTGCCTATTTAATATATTGTTCCCAAAAATTAGGTGGCAAAAAAACCACTATCAGAGCCCGAATTACTACCTCCGTTCAGTCCTGTCTTATTTAAGACTCTGGCAATACGGCAGAATAACTTACCGCTCATGCATGCCCTTATTTAATTGGTGCGCATGGGCCATAATTTATAGGACGTTATTATTAGTGCAAGGGATAGTACTAGTTGCCCTTCCTTCCTCTTCTTCTTATTTACTAATAATTTAGGCTTTAACTTAAATTTTAAAGTTAGTAACTTACTTAACTCTTCTTTAAAGGTAACTATAAAGGATCCTTATAAGACCTTGCCCCTCTAAGCTAGCTCCATATAACAGTAATTTTTAGTATATTTTAACTAGTTTAAAGAAACTATAAAGTGTCTCCTTTTTCTATATAAGCCTTTATATATAAGGTGAGGATATAGATAGAGAGTTTAATAATGGAACAATAGGGTATATTGTATAGACAGACAAATCCTTAAGGGAAAAGGAGGTGTCCGAGGTGCGAGGTAAGGAAGGGGTTTCCCTAGGCATGTACAGCGCACATACCTTATAGGCAAGTCGTATGCGAATCGCCTATGCCTCGCAGCTATATAACTATCTGCTTAGGTTTTACCTAACACTTTAAAACTCGTTTTTCTAATATTCTAACTAGCTTAGTATAATTAATATAACTATATGTATAAAGTCTTTTACTTTATAATTACTATCTACTAAGTAGGCGAGTCCTAAAAGGCGGGGAGATAGATTACAGGTTTTTCTCAAATAGAGTTTTCTCCCTATATGTAAATAAGGAGTAGTCCGCGTGGGCCTAATAGGGATCTAAATTAGACGTTAAGCAATAAATAATTAATTACTATCTACATTATATAGATCAATTTCCTTATATTTAATATATAACGGAACCTTGTAGTAGGAACTACAGTAGGTTCTGTTAATAGGCTAGGTATATAGGTACGATAAAAACGATAACGTAATAATAACTAGTGGAGTAGTTGCCCAACAGATTAACTTTAATTGTATTCTAAGATTCACTATAAGGAGAGAACTATCTACAGTAGGGACTGAGGTCCTTTAAATACACAACCATACTCCTAAGAAATCCTCTCTTATACGTAAGGTACGTGTTATACGTATTATATATAGCGTACACTGCGTACTTCTTGTATACTATATACAACGTTATATAACTCGCTTACCATTCCTCATTACATGGTTCCACTAGATCCATTCTAGACCGTACCTATATTAACCAACTAGCTTCCACCAACTCCTCTCTAAGTAGTTATAACACTGTACTTAAAGCGTCCGTAACACTATCTCCCTCCTCTTCATCTTTGTCCTTAAAGATTCCTAACATCTCCAAGTTGTCCACTAGAGGTATAATGTCCGTTTAATCAGTCTGGTTAATATCTATATTTATTATAGCTAAAGCTCCTTCTTCCTCACAAGCGCAGTGCTATGCTCGCACTATAGCTGCCATACTATCGCTTGGTGAGATAATACCGTCTCCGTGTTCTTGTTGCGTAAAGGTAGGGTTAGTGTATGTCGCGCTAGCGAGTCCTTTGTCTCAACAACCCTTGTCTTGCTTAAAGTATACTAAAGCAAACGTTTAATCGTCCTACAATATTTGCTCTATTTCTAACGCTAAGTGTACGCGTCTAATAACTCTTAACAGTCTTTAAGTTCCCTAAGTAACTTGTTATAGGGTCTTATATTTAATCTACTACTACAAAACTTGACAGTAAGCTCTTAAGCGCCTTGGATAAGCTTTATCATTCACAGGAAGCGGAGCAGGAGGCTATAACTGCTTAATAGCGTGCCCTTAAAGCCTATCTATCCGCTTCTACCCATCTTCTTTGTCTTAAACGTGTCCATAAGAAGGTCCATTCTAAAGAGTAGAAACTTATTTAATAGGGTTTGTCTAAGCTAGGTAACAAAAGGATTAACTCTCCTCCTATAAGGGAAACAACTCTAAGTAGCTTAGCAATTGCTCCTCTTAGGTCCCCCTTAGGCGATTCGTTTTTTAGCAATTCCTCTTTATTAATATTGCCTAACCTGCTTTCTTCTAATACTTCTATACCTTTCCTATAGCGTTCCTTAGGTTGCTTAGTGGTTCCTAGGTAGTCTCATTATAGCCTATCCACTTTACTTTATACCATATTTCGTTATCTACATCCTTATAACTAATAATCTTTAAAACTTGCCATTTATCTTCCTCTTGTCCTTTATACGTGTCTGCCTTATAGACTAGTAGCTTAACATTTCCGTGTGCTGGTTCTAGCATTGCGACATACTGTATAGGGTAGATTTTTATTTTGGCTAGTAGGTTTAACTTATATATAACCAATAAAATTCTTTACTTAACTTTAAAAGGTCCTAGTCTAACATAGTCTAACTTCTTGCTTAGTCATCAACTCTTAAAGTTTTTGTGTAGTAGCCATACTTTATCCCCCTCCTTAAGATCTGGTCCCTTAGATCTCTTAGCATTATAGTACCTTTTTATTTATTTTTATACTAGTTTAGCTATTTCTTTAAGGTCTATATAAAGATTTATTAACGTCTCCATTCTTTACTTAGCTATGCTACTCGTCTTTTTTGCTTATTATGGCAATAACGATGTTCTTGGCTTATACCCATAGTTCGCCTTAAATGGTAATGTTCCTATTCCTTTTTATAGTGTTGTATTATATACAAACTGTATAACTAGTAGTAATAATACCCAATTATTCTGTACGTGATTGATATAATGCCTTAAATACTGCTCTAGTATCTGGTTTAGTCTTTCTGTTTATCTATCCGTCTGTAGATAATACGCTATAGACATTACTGCGCAAACCCCTTGTTCTGCCAAAAACACTTCCCAAAATGCTGCTATAAATCTTAGATCTCTATCTAATATAATCTTATCTGGTGCTCCATATCTTGCGAACACTTCCTTTATATAGATTCTAGCAATATCTTTTACTAATATCTCTTCAGTGCATGCTATAAAGTATCCCTACTTTATTAGCTTATCCACTATTACCAAGATTGCGTTATAATCTTGTCCTATAATAGGATCTCTTAACTTTAGTAACTTAACAATAAAGTCCTATAATATAACCTCCCATAGTCTTCCTAGTGTCTTGACAGGTTATAGCCCTCCATACGGCTTATACCTTATTAGTTTATTCCTTTAGCAATCTAGACATTCCTTTATAACTTATCTTGCTAGTCCCCAAATTCCTTAAATAATGTACTCCTTTTAAAGTCTTAACACTAAGCCTATAGCTCCATTATATCCTTATATTATTCCCTTATAGAATTCCTTAACAAATTCTTCTATAATAGACTTAGGCATATACATTGCTTCTCTATTTTTATATTGCTCTAAATTTAGATCCTCTACCTATATTTCTTAGATCTTCTGTGTCTAATCACTCTCTAGTAATTTATGGATCTGACTTTCCTTGGTTGCTATAATCTTTAGATAATTATACCTAATTAATCTATCTTAATTCTTTTGTAACAAAGCTCCTAATAGCTTTTTATCGCTTTGTAGTTCAGCCTTCCTGCTTAGAGCATCTGCTCGTACATTGTCTATACCCTTGGTATACTGAATTTTGAAATAGTATTCTATAAGCATTTCCACCCATCTAACCTATCTTTGGTTAAGTTCCTTCGTTGTTAGGAATCCTATAAGGTTCTTATAGTCTATCTTAACTATAAATGGTTTTTCTGTGCCTTATAAGAACGCTCTCTATTTTTTAAGTACTGTAACTATACCTAACAACTCCTTATTATAGATGTTATAGTTTAACTCTAGTGGTGTTATCTTTTAACTATAGTATGCCACTAGGTGCCATTTATCTTAATATTTCTATAGGAAGCACGCCCCTAGTATAAAGTTTAATGCATCTATCTCTACAACCATCTCTAGCCCTAGTTAATAGATCTTAAGAACTAGCTCCTAGGTAAACAACTCTTTAACTCTCTTAAATAGTTTTTATTGTTCCTTCCCCCATGCCTATGGTTCTTCTTTCTTTATTAACTGCGTAAACGGCTTAATGTTCTGTGACCACTACGCTATGAACCTTCTATAGTAATTATAAAACCCTAAAAACGATCTTAACTATGTTACATTCTCTAGTTCTTGCCAATTTACTATAGCCTCAATCTTTTTTGGATCTATACTGAGTTGGCCTAGTTTAATAATAAATCTAACAAAATCGGTTTTCCTAGTAAAGAACTCGCATTTCTTAATCGCTACTAGCATCTTTTCTTCTTATAGTCTCTTTAAGACCCATTTAACGTGTTCTCTATATTCTTCCTTACTTTCTAAGTAGATGATAATGTTATTAAGGTATACCATAATAAATTCATCTAGGTGTTCTCCTAACACACTATTAATTCACTTCTAGAACGTTACTGGTGCGTTTATAAGCCCGAATTGTATAACTAATGGCTTATATAGTCCTTCCTTTAACCTAAAGGCTGCCTTTTATTTATTACCTTCCTTGATTCTGATCTGGTGGTACACCCATCTCAGATCTATCTTTGTAAAGATCTTTATATTACCTATCCTGTCTTAGATTTCGCTAATTAAGGGTAAAGGATACCTATCCTTTCTAGTAATACTGTTTAACTGTCTGTAGTCTATACACATCCTAAGTTTTCCGTTTTTCTTTGGGATAAACAGTACTGGATATCCTGCTAATGACTACAATAGTCTAATATATCCCTTTTATAAGTTCTCCTGGATAAACTCCTTAAGCGCTACTAACTCTGTTTCAGTAAGCTTATAGATTAGAAAGAACTTTAGACTTATTCCCTCTTCTAATTCTATCTTATAGTCCTAAGCTATATGCTCTAACAGCTTCTTACTTTCTAGTAACTATAACTTTTTTCTATACTTGTGGTATCTTTTTGGTACATAACTTAAGCCTCGCTTAGTCTCTTTATATATTGCTCTGACTTAGTACTATACTAACTTGGTTTACTATCGCACTTTATATTATTGTGTATCCTTAATATTGACCTAACCTATAACCCAATTGATCTTTGGATTGTACTTTTGTAACTAAGGTATTCCTAATATTGCCTTGTCCTGTCCTAACGGTAGGATATTAAAAGATATTCTAACTGGTCTCCTTTTAATAGTTATCTGAATAGGTCCTGTTTTGAGATTAATAATGCCTCCTCTATAGGCTATCTGGTCTCCTAAAATTGTTATAAGTGGATATGGGTGTTTCTTTTGTCTATATAGTAACCCCATTCTTTCTACTGCCTTTAGTGATATATGGTTCCTTATTACTCTACTGTCTACTAATGCTTCGAACTGCTAATCTTGCCACTTAGCTTTTAAGTTTAGGTATTGTCCTTAAATTTCTTTAAGGGTCTAAGGCTCTAACACTAGTTCCCTCTAGTTCTATACGCCTCCCCTTTTCCTAACTGTTGGCTACTAGATCCTGCCTATACTTGGTCTAACTTTAGCTAATACTTAGTTTATTTCTTTTCCTCTACATGCCATAGATAAGTGTTCTCTAGGCACTCCCACCACTATTATCCGTCTAGGTATTCTTCCGTAAGGAATCTTTCTGGTTAAAGTATTAAGTCTCCTTAACCTTATACTTCTACTAGGTGCTAACTATGTATATACTTGGCGTTCCTGAACCGCTTTTCCTTTAGTGCCTAATATATTTTTACTAAGTACTTCCGGTTCTTGTCTTTAGGTGCTCTATATATATTGCACATATTATCCACACAAGCTATCTACAATAGTGTATAATACGCTATATGTTTTAGGTTAACTCTTAGTTTATCTTTATTCTTAAGTTTAAACCTATACCTAGTTAACCTAACCACTGGTATCTCTACTATAGGTATTAAGACTTGCTACTTACTTCTCTAGTCCCTAGATCCCTCTTCTAGGTTCCTTAACATTATAATTAATACTCCTTTAATATAACTCATACGTTTTTCTGTAATAGGTTAGTCTTAAACAACTTTTTTATCTAGCCACATGTAAAAGTCTTCCCATTTATTGTTATATTATTGCCTATACTACTTTCCATATAACTGGTTTAGTGTATATAGTCTATCCGTTAGAAAATACCTTATTATTACTATATCGTGATATCCTTTAGTATGCCTTTCTTTAAACCTAGTTAGAATATCTAGATCCTCTTCTTGTTCCAGTTTATTTAACCACTTTACCCTAGGTATCCCTGCACTTGGCCTATTAGTAACTCTTTATACGGGTGCTCTATCCCTTATATAACCTAGCATAGCTAATCTTTTGTCTAGCTTTTACTCTTGCTATGCAATGATTCTTGTCCTAAACTTATCCATAGTTTCTTATTTTCTACGTCTTATAGCTAGATCCTTGTAGTTGTCTTGCTTTTTAATCCTAGTATTAACTTTTTAATCTTTAGGCTAAGCACTGTGTTTGCCTAGAATTACTAACGTTCTTATTTGTTCCCTAAACTTATAGTTCTTAAACTTGCGTCCTATACTCATTTATTTGTTACTAAACTGAGTTGCTGCCCTTTCCCATTAGTTTTCGTCTATTGTGGGTTCTTAGGTGTGTCTTATCTTACTTTAAGAATCTTAAACTTCTTTTATCTCTTCTTAAGAATCTTAAGCCTATGGCCTTTTGCCTTTACTGAGTAATGAGCTAGTACTAGCAGTTGTCTACTTACTTAGTTTCTTCTGAATGTTACTCCTATTGTCTCGTAAAGCGATGGAAATTATATCCAACGGTGTCGCTATGCCCGTTACTGAACCTTATTTAGTGATGGTCTCAGTCTCTGCTTCTGTTGCGTTATTAAGGTTTAAGTGCTCCTAGTTAACCTCCTTTTCATCCTCGTCACTATTAATTAATAAGTACTCTAACTCTATTGTTATTACTGCTAATCTTTATCTATATGTTACTGTAACATCTTAATCTAGCTTATAGAGTTAATCTTATTCTTTATCTAACTCTCTAGTTCCTTAGAGTTCTTTTAACTCTGGCTCTTGTGGCCAATAGCTTACGCCGTACTTAGCATCTTTATAAATTCGGTATATATTGTTATAATAATACGCAAAACTGTTAATTGAACACTCTTTTATTCCTTATAGTGCACTATAGTCCCTCTATATATACGCGCCGTCTGCTAGTCTGGTTCCCTTTACCGCGTGGTTACTTAGACCACCTCTATAGTCTCTGGCGAAATGACCCTGTTTTCCATAATTTATGTAAGCTCCATCTTTAAACCATCTTTCTTGCTGTAGAGTCCGCCTAAATGTCTTCTGCTGCTGAGATCCCTGGTTTAGCCTCTACTCCTTAGTCCTTTAATTACTTAATCCTTAACCTCTAGGTTTCTATAGTTTCTTTTCCCATCTTTAGGTTTCTTTAGTACTACTTAGGTCCATTAGCTCCGTGCCATTCCATAGTTTTTAACTCTATGTCTATCGTTGCGTACTTTACGCCTTATATAACTATAGAACTCTATCTTGCCCTCTCTTGGCTTGTTCCCTTTGATAGATTCTATTATTAATCTTTATTAACTAATCTATTAACTCTTTTAGAGTATCTACATCTTCCATTAGAATAATTACGTCCTAGACTTTAGCCTTAAGTCCCTGTTTATACTATGCCATAAGCGCCCTATTGTTCCACTTAACCTATATAGCTAGTATTTAAAACTGTGTTATATACTCAATTGTTAAAGTGCGTTATACTAAGTTCTAAAGCTTTCGTTCCGCTGTGGTTGTGGCCTCTAGGTCTCCAAATATCTGCGTTAGTTGCTCTGCGAACCTATTCCAACTAGCAAATATATACCGTACATCCTAGTTAGTAGTTGTTATGCCATTAGCCTATATTTCCGTGAGATACGGTTTAAACCACTTAAGTGCCCTCCCTGTTAGGAACAATCCTACATAGGCTACTTAATCCAACAATATTACTAACTTCACTCCTTCCTATACTACCTTAAAGTGCATCTGTGTAAGAAATCCTTTAAGCTTTAACTTTTTTCCTGAGAATCGTTCGATTAAAGGTAACTTAATCTTTACTGCTTTAATTCTATTAATGCGTTCTTTAAGTATCCTATTATTGTCTTGTAAGTAATTAACCATTTCCTATAACTAACCTTATGTAACCACTTAAGAATCCCCATCGTCCATACTAGTATTACCTGGCCCTAAGGTTGTGGCTCCTGTCGATGCTATTATAACTGGTGCTGCTCTTAGTAGCATGTTACTTAATTTTGTTCTAATACTGTAACCTTAGTAGTAAATATGTAACAAAACCTTGTAGTAGGAACTACGGTGGGTTCTGTTAATGGGCTGGGTATATAGGTATAACAAAAACGATAATATAATAATAACTAGTGGAGTGGTTGCCTAATAGATTAACTCTAATTGTATTCTAAGATTTACTATAAGGAGAGAACTATCTACGGTAGGGACTGAGGTCCTTTAAATACACAACCATACTCCTAAGAAATCCTCTCTTATACGTAAGGTATGTGTTATATGTGTTATACGTGGCGTACACTACGTACTCCTTATATACTGCGTACAATGTTATATAACTCGCTTACCATTCCTTGTCACATAGTTCCACCAGATCTATTCTGGACCGTGCCTGTATTAACCAACTAGCTTCCGCCGACTCCTCTTTAAGTAGTTGTAACACCGTACTTAAAGCGTCTGTAATATAATATATACTTTCTCCTACTCCTATAACTAAACTTTAAAGTTTTAGTTCTAAGGTGCCTTCCTAAGCTTTATATATTAGGTAGCGACTTAAAGCTTTTAGGCATTATTAGTTAGAGTAACTCTCTACTTAAGCAATACTAAGATATTATAGGTAGTATTATATTTAAATATATAGATAAAGTAGGTACGTAAGATAGAACTTTAGATTTAGCTGCGTAACGTATTAAGGGCTAATAGCTATCCCTATAGTCGGATTAGAGCGTATAGAGCCCCTCTTTCTCGTCCTTATCTACCTCTAAGAGCTTCGTCTTCCCCCGACCATTAATATACTTAGGTAAGGCTTAAACCGGTTCTTTAAGCTTCTAGAGAGCGTCCGTAGATATTAATAGGTTAATATACTACTAAATCCGATTAGTATTAGCCTTTAACTTAATAGCCTTAATCTACTTGTCCTAATTGTTTAGGCTTACTAAAATTACGGATAAAACAGTAATGGGTATATTATCTTATTAAGAGGTTATCTATAATTAAGATATTAATAGAAATTAATAGGAATAAAGGCTCAAATTAAATATAATACAGTAGACAGCCCGGGCTTATGACTATTAAATAGGACGATTAAGGATAAGAACTCTATCTGTCGGGAATAAGGCAAGTTGCCGTCACGCAAGGCATGTTGCCGTTATGTGTTGATGTGGCCCTAGCGTGGTAAGGAACCTTAAGTTCCTTACCCCTTTCCTTATTCCTATTAAGAAGAACAACCATTATACTATCTACAAACCGTAGCTATGTGATATCACCTTGTGTAACCAACACTAATTAGTGGTTAACTTCACTGTTATATTATAGAACAGCTAGGTATTACTAAGAAGAGATAAGCCACTATACTAGTGCTACTCGTGCTAGAGGAAGCTGTCTTTTGAGGTTAGAACTGGTCCTAAACCTTAAATAGAACTCTTCCACAAATCTAAGGATTTAAAGGCCAGAACTAGTCCTAAGCCTTTCCAAGATTACGGGTTCTTGCGTCTATCACGCAGAATAATACGCTTTATAAGTCTTCGCGATTTAAGGCCAGAACTAGTCCTGAGCCCCATAATCGCAAATATACGTCCAAACGCGTACCAAACGACAATCCCTATACTAATAACACTTCCCTCCCTCCAAAAATATGGCTACGCCTACTTTAAATAACTGGAAAGACTCCTTACCACCAAGGGTAGCTAAGCACGCGAAACTTATTGATAAAGATTAGGACGAATTCGCCTTTAATATAACAACTTATACCGTAAAATAAGTTAACGGCTTTCTCCTATACTATATTATATTCTACCGAAATAGATGCTACGCCGATTTATAACTATGGGAGTATTTTAGGGAGGATTTTGTAGGATAGACTGCTGATACCTGGGCACTTGGCAACGTTAATATTGTTTGGGATTTTTAAGACTTCCTCTATAGAAATAGGGTATATGTTGCTAAGAACGGTAACCTAATTGCTAGTAATATTTAGGCTGTTATTACTAGTATAGAAGAACTAATATGGACGGAAGCTGAGATTATATATTAACTATGGAAACCTAAAAACAACCCATATTCTTTGGAAGGCAACTTTAATTTATATTAAAACCCCTAGAACGCTGACCCCCTACCTAGAGCTGCTCTCCCACCTAGAGGTGCCCTCCTACTTAGAGTTGCTCCGCCTCTACCTCCTCCACTTTAGCTAACCGGTGAGCCTTTACTATGAGAAGTCACGAATCTAATAAAGGTATATTCGGACGAAGAAAAGAAGTTTAGAGGAGAACTATACGATATGCTTAGAGCAAAACTATAGGTCTTCTATAACTGTTGTAATAAGGTTGGAATTTAACGCCACTAGTATTACTACACTTTCTCCATTATATTAAAGGGACGGGCAGCAACATTCTATTACGACTATATTATGGGTAAAAACTATAGCTTTAATATGATGCTTTAGCTTACTAAAGCTCACTTTAAGACTAATAAGAATTGCCAACTTTATATGTCTAAATGGCAGGAGACTATATTCTAGAGAGTTATTGCTTCTAACCCAACAAAGACTTGTTTAGAGTGCCTTTAATTACTCTTTAATAAACTCTAGAAAATCTAATATGGCCTTACCGAAACTTACTAAAATAAGAACAGCTTAAGGGACTAGGTTATCTTAGTATGCTATGGCGTTCCTGAGTGTAACTTAGCGCTATATAAACCTGCGGATACGTTTAAAGGAGTATATGCTGAGCTACGCTCTGCCGTAGGTACTGTGATGCGAATATAAGAATCTTAATAGTTCTATACCAAAAACCCTACCTAACTAAGTATTCCTGACTAATATAATTATAACTGGACTGATCGAATATATGGTGGCCGTGGTAGGGAATACAGAAGAGGGTATAATTAACGTCAACTATAAGGTAACCGTGGAGGTCCTGGTGGAGGTTCATTTTAAAGTAATTGCCAGAAGAAGTGCTATGTTTATAAGAAGCCAAATTGCTAGTTAACTAGACACTCCCTTAATAAGCAAAAAGAGGCATATAACAAGTTCCGTTAGAGTGTAAGAAACGTTGGAAATTATAAGGTTACTATAGCCTACTTCTAAAGCTTCCTGGTTTAATACAAAGGCGTAGAAGATCTTAAGGGTGAGGTTAATAAGGTTAAACAGCTCCTTATAGATATGGAAATTAAGGACTACTTCCCTAACCAATACTTTACTAAGTATGGTGAGGTAGATGGCATATAAACCGTCGCTGTTCTTAATAATTAATCTACACTCTATTCTATTACAAAATTAGATATCTTTAATGAGCCAAAGAAGAGTTCCGCGTTTTCCTTTAATAATAGATACTCGGCGTACGTCTTCTATGGTATTATACCGGATATAGGAGCCGCAGGAGTATCTATAGTAGGAGAACCTCAAGTTTAAGCTCTTTAGTAGCTTAATAGCTCTATTCAGATTAACCAATTAACGGCAGGCCAATATACAATTCGCTTTAGTAAAGGTACTATGATCTCTTTTAGCACAATTAGGGTCCAAACCCCCTTAGGATATATTACTTTCTATATTGTTCCTACAAACACTCCGTTTCTATTTTGCATTAAAGATATAGATAAGTTAGGCATTAGGCTTAACAACCTTAAGAATATACTTATTTAGGGAGACAATCGGGTGCCTATTATGCGTAAGTGGGGTTACCCCTAGTTGCTCCTTTATTAACTAGAAAAGAGTGTTGCTTAAAGCCACTTAACTAAGTTGGAATTACGCCAACTATACTATCGTTTTGGCTACCTATCCGTTTATTAATTGCTTAGGGTTCTTTAGCGAGTAGGCTATAAAGTTAAGGTTAAGGCAATTAAGCATCTTATAAAGTACTGCTATTACTGCTAAATAAACCAGAAGTCCCCTAGCCGGTTTAAGTTCACCCTTAAAGATGACTACGACTTTAACTTCTATATTATTATTAATATTATGTATCTTAGCAGCAAGCTAGTACTCTAAGTTGTTAACTTCTTAACCTTCTTTTAAGCCGCATAATTCTTAAAGGATATGTTAGCTAGGAACGTATGGGATACCCTTTAGTTATGCTAGATTAATATCTACCTAGAACCCCCTAATTAAATCGTCTATAATATAGGAAAGAACTTCTTATCTATAGAGTTCCGATAACAGATAAAGGCAATGGCAATTAAGGTTAAGGAAGTCCCCATTAAGGCGCATAATAGTATTGGAAAAGTGGAGCGATATTACGCGCTATTACGCCGCGCATATAAAATTATCTCTTTAGAACTAAAGGACGCTAGCAAAAAACTTACCTTATAAATAGCTGTTAAAGCTGTTAACGATTCCGCTGGCCTAGATAGACTTATACCTATATTGCTAGTCTTTGGCGCCTACCCTTAAATGACTAATAATTCTCTACTATCTCCCTCCGTTATATAACGAGCCGAGGCTATTCGCAAGGCAATAAAGGAGGTGTGATATCTCTATACTATACGCCAGGTCAATAACGCACTAAAAATAAGAAATGGCCTAAATACCTTAACTACGCTTAATCTGCCACTCCAGTCTAAAGTACGCGTATGGCGTAAAAAGGGAGGATGGTTAGGCCTATATTAACTTATTGCAATTAATGGTTAAACTTATACTATTTAGATGCCTTATAGACCTACTTAATTCCGTTTAACTGTTATTAAGCCTTACTATAAAGATGACAATTCTAAGCCTTTATAGGATGCCTTAGAAGATGCCCTAAAAGAGAACCACGATTAATATGCTTTAGAAGACGACTACAATCCTAATATAATTATAGTAAATGCGCTATAACCATAACGCGGTAGAGGTTGCCTGAAGGGATTACAAAATCGCTAACATCTTATTAATTTTAAAGAACAATTTATTACCGCTATTAAGAATAGAGTTGAGTTATTAATAGCCTTTATAATAGCCAAAGAGAAGGCTGACTTTGAGCTCGTAAAACAGCTCTAAAAGGAAGGTTGTATTATAACCCTAGGAGCTTCTTTCCAAGTATCTAATAAGCAGGAGATCAACGGTCTTATCGTAAAAGGAGTCTTTAAATTTAAGAAGTATAACCCTACTAAGTTTAATAAAGTTCGCATCTTTAAGTTAAGAATAGTTAACGAGATTAAAGGTAAAGCTATTAACGCCCTATTTAAGAAATTAAGGCTTATTATCTAAGGTTATAATAATAATAGCAAGGAGGTAATTCTTATATAATCTCTTATAATTTAATAAGCTAGTTAGTGAGTTATTATTACGCTAGCTCCCTCCTTAATAAAGAATAGAATAGCGGTTTATTTATAAGATATTACTTAAGCCTATACCTAATTAGAGACGCACCTTTAGCGCTTAATATTGGCATACCTTCTAGAGCAAATTCGCCACCAGTATCCTGAAGATATGATTATAGTTATACTTAAGCTATTATATGGAATTGCAGAGGCAGGAACTTACTAGTGGGCTACCTATAGTAAGCACCATAAAGAGAAGCTTTTGATAACTACTTCTATATTTAATCCCTACTTCCTTATTATAACTATAGGAACTCCGTTTGGAATCATTAGTATGTAAACTAATAATATAATTATCTTAGGGGACGACTAATTTTTAGCTCTTAAAAAAGATAAGCTAGTAAAGGCAAATCTTATAGCAAAGCTAAAAGAAAAGCTTAATTTAATAACACTATTACTCTTTAATAGATGCATCCTCTCCCTAAATAAGGATTCTATTGCTTTGCGCCAGAAGGGTTAAGGTAAGAAGATTAATGTTATTAATGTTAATTCCCTAAAGTAAGGATATATAGAGTAACACGCTTATAAAGCTTATATTGCTTCTATCTGTTAACCTAAGGCTTTATTTAATCTCTCTATTACTGCCTAATACTAGGAACTAACTAAGGACGACGTTCTTACCCTAAATAAACGTCTTTTCTGGTAAATAAACTATCTTAATTGGGGACTACTCTATATACCTATTAATCTTCCTACCGCTAAGCTCTTTATATTTGTTAATAGATTATTTGTAAATAACAAAGATTTTAGCTCCTAGTTAGGATATAAAATTATTATTATAAATAAATTTACTGGAGAGAATGACTTTATAATCTATAGCAATCTTATTTATTGGAGCTTAACTAAGAGTAAGTGTGTTACTCAAAGCGTTCTAGCGTTAGAGATATACGGAATGGTTAGCGGAGTTAATATAGTAATTGCAATTGGAACTACCCTAAAGATAATTATAGATTAACTTAAACTTTCTATTATCCCTATAATTGTATGCACTAATTTATACTCCCTCTATAAGTGCTTGGTTAAGCTTGGTACTATAAAGGAAAAGCGCCTTATAATTAATATTATAGCACTTTATTAATCCTACGAATGGTAAGAACTCTTTAAAATTTAATAGATTAACGGTTAAGATAACCTAATAGACGTAATAACAAAGGCAAACCCAAATAAGGTTCTAGAAATGTTTATTAATATAAACACTCTACATATATAAGTTAAAGGTTGGGTTAAAAGGGAGTAGGAGTATAACATTCTATAGACCCTGACTTAAACTAGCCAATTAGGATTTTCTATCCCCGGGATAGAAAATTGCTATTGGCTTGCTTACTACTAGCGCCTTAGCGGCCTACCCGTTTTTACGTTATCCGCCAAATTCTGCCAACTGCTGCATTGTCGCATATTGTCGCATATTGTTTGGTATTGTTGTACACTGTCTGGTATTGTCGCATCCTGTCTGTTTGTATATATGTAGATGGTAACCATAAAAAGAAGAGTTGCTAGTGTCGGGAATGAGGCAAGTTGCCGTCACGCGAGGCATGTTGCCGTTACGTGTTGATGTGGCCCTAGCGTGGTGAGGAACCTTAAGTTCCTTACCCCTTTCCTCATTCCTATCAAGAAGAACAACCATCATACTATCTACGAACCGTAGCTACGTGATATCACCTTGTGTAACCAACACTATCCCTTAAAGCTAGCTCTAGAAGCTATCTATAGGTAGCAAAAGACTGACGGCGATGCCAACGACGATCTGTAATTGTTACTTAATTGCCACTCAGTCGATAATAGGTAATGAATAGGTAATAGAAACAGGTCGATAGGTAATGGAAATCCGATTCAGGTCAACACAACATACCCCGAATGAATCCCGAAATCGTATTCGACGGCTCCGAATGACGCTCTGATGTTTAAGCCGACGAAAACCGTGATAAAAAATTCTAATAAAATCTTCATACCATTAATCCCAAATCAGCAATTGTTTCAATATGTCTCACACTTCGGTTGAACGGCTGACATACCCGCTTTCTGTGGCACAACTACCATCAAGTCATTCAACACTCAAAAGAACCGTTTCAAAATCCAGAGACGAACACCCGCCTATGGCCGAGAGCATTGCTTCTGGACAAGAAAAAGTTTCGAAAGGAACGACAGCAGTTGTCATTATGTCTGTAACTTGCATTACTGGTATCAGCAGTTTGCTTGCTGGTTTGGTTGTGGTCGGACTTCCCACCATAGCGAAAGATTTAGCGCTTGACGCCAATCTCTTACTTTGGTATTATTCCCTATGGCTTCGGCTGCGCTTGTAGTTGCAATTGGCTCTCCACTAACATCTCAATAGGCCAGCTTCAATATATGCCTTAACATGCGGTTGCACACTCCTTCTACTCGGAGCTGTCGCCGATGTTATTGGTGGTCGCACAATGTATCTCACAGGATGCGTATTACAGTCTTTGTTTACTATGGCTTGCGGCCTTTCACAAGATGGCTCACAGCTCATCCTATTCCGCGGCCTAGCGGGTATAGCAATTTCCTTCTGTCTTCCTTCGGCTGTTAGTATCATCACCAACACATTTCCGGAAGGAAAGAGGAGAAATATAGCATTCGCTTCCATGGGTGGTGGCCAACCGATTGGCTTCTCTTTAGGACTCACTCTTGGTGGTGTGTTGTCTGATAGCATTGGTTGGCGGTGGGGTTTCCACATTGCTGCCATCATCAACACGCTAATATTCGGGGTGGCCGTGTATGGCTTGCCAAAGAATATTGACTCTCAGGAGCCAGTTACTTGGAAGCGATTGACTTCGGACATTGACTGGATCGGAGCAATTCTTGCCAGTGCATCTCTTGCAATGCTTTCTTACGCCTTTGCGTTAGTAAAACCCCTCTTCTGCCCTTTTTTTTATTAACTTAGTGTATATAGGTCTATCACTGGGAGCTCCTCAAACATTAAGACTCCTACAACAATTGCCCTCTTCATAGCCTCCGTAGCGTTGGTTCCTATTTTTATTCTTTGGATTGACAGACAGGAACGTCTAAATAGGCCTGCGATTATCCCTAAATCCCTGTGGCGGAACAAGGTCTTCACCAGTATCTGTATAAGCGTCTTCCTGACTTGGGGTGCTTTCAATGCCGTAGAGGGTATTCTGACACTTTATTTTCAATACGTCCAGGAGATTAGTGCGATCCAGACTTCCATACGTTTCCTCCCTGCCCCAATCTCAAGTACACTCGCCAATGTAGTTATGGGCTTGATCGCGCATCGCGTCCGTGCAGACTCGGCAGTAATTGTTGGCACTGCAATAACTTGTATAGCACCATTACTAATGGCTATCGTTCACCCAGATTGGTCGTACTGGTCTTGTGAATTTCTAGCGGTTCTGTTCAATCCCGTGGGTGCCGACACTTTTTTCACGATCTCGAACCTTCTCATCACGTCAGTATTCCCCACGAAGACTCAGGCGCTTGCTGGTGGTGTGTTCAATACTATTTCATAAATTGGCAAGAGCGTAGGACTGGCAATAAGCGCTGTTATCGCAAATAGTGTCACGGCGCGTTCGAGTTTAGAGGATAAATAAAGTCCCGAGGCTCTTTTAGAGGGATATAGAGTTTATCTCAGTAAGCGACTTAGCCGGCAATCAAGACAGTAAATCTCGCTAGTACTTAACTAGTATAGCTTTACCAGACCCTTGCTAGTATGATCGAATTAGGGTTAGTTAATAAAGCTGTCTGGATTGCCGTCTGAGGGCCTTTGGTGCGAAAATGTATGAGGGTTGACTTGAGACTGGTATCTCTCTCCCACCTTTTCTAATGCCCTGCTTTTACCCTAAATAACGCATTTTTAAAAATCTAATCGATTATATAACTAAAGCTACTTTTTAAGAATATTTATATAAAAACCCTATGGTATAAAAGTAAGTTGTTAAAATTACAGGTAGAAAAATGTAAAGTAACTTTTTTGGGTCGACTCGTGAGATTTAAAGTAACGAGTTTGGATAAAGTGCGACCAACTGCCCATATCTAATATCCTATATAATATAGCTACAACGTCGTTATTTATTGCAATAGATAGAGAAGCTAAAGAGCTCCTACCTTATAGTATTTTTATAATAACTTAACGTTATAAAAGGGTTAAGGTACGGCAGTGAAAAAGGTAATTTTGGTATATTTTTAATAAAATGCAACCGACTGCCCATATCTAATATTTTATATAATATAGCCACGATATCGTTATTTAGTGCAATAGATAGAGAAGCTAAAGAGCTTCTACCTTATAGTATTTTTATAATAACTAGATGTTATAAAAGGGTTAAGATACGGCAGTGAAAAAGGTGATTTTAACGCTGTATTCCCAGAGCCTCGCCTAGGCGCGATTTTGTCGCAAAATTTTATATAGCTAACGGCTTTATATTTTAATAAAAATCTAATTAATTATAGAAGAGACTAAGATAACTTACTTTATTAACTTATTAGATTAAATTAATGTTGTTAAGTAGTGAAATATATATAAGAAAGGGTCTCCTATATAAAATCGCGATAATTTAAGTTGAGCCTCACCAAAACTCGCACTATAGGCCCTTAGACGGCAGGGCAGACTTAAGGCTAGTAGACAGCTGATTGGTTAAAAAGGGGTGGCGTTTTTTAGATGGAGACTAGTAATACTTTGGTATTAGTGAGTCGGCCTTAAGCTCTGCCCTTGCCGTCTGAGTCGCTTACTGAGATAATACAGAGTTACCTTCTGGTATTGTTTCGCGCTAAGTTGGATAACGTTAGTTGTTTGTTTGCTGGGGCTAAGGAATATTGGAAGAGTTGGCGTTAAAAGAGAATAGGTGTTGACCTGAATCAGGTGTCTTACTATCCTGACTCAGCTACCTACCCATTAACTTAGTTATTGACTCGGTCACCTACCCCGTCTTAACTCGGTTACCTACCCCTTGTTTCCATTGCCAACCCCTACCCCCCTTATCTTTCCTATTTCTTACACCTTTCTTACGTATATATAGAGGTCTTAGAACCACATTCAATAGACAGAGTCCTCATTCTTTTCTTACAATTGGTGCACGGACTACCGATCGACAATAGGTGCCTCCTCCGAATATCTTGTTCAAAGCCGCTGGGATGAAGGAATAATACGTTTCTGGGATTTCCCGCGGTACATATGGTATGTATTAAAAACACCAAGAACTCATTCTAGGGACCTAAACTATATATGTTCCTCTCTCTGGTCTCGGTGTCATATGATTTGAATTATATGTTTTCAATTATTCCCTATGTTCATCTCTAAAGTAGTCAGGTTCCGGTGTCCCCCCAGTGCGCGCGCGACACACCACATCCAATTTCGCTAGAAACTAGTCAAGTATGCACTTACGAAAGGGCTGTGCACTTGCAAGAAAGGTAAAGTCTCTGGTTTTTTAAGCTTAATTATAAGAGTTAAACTTGAAGTTCTCTCATGTGCAAGAAAGCGAAATTAGGTGTGTGGTGTTACGCGCACACTGGGACACAGGCTGTATTAAATTTTACCACCCCTGTTCTTGCTTCTATGGTTGTCGACCGAGCGCTGATCGCGATCGTCCCGCATTAGTTTGGATCAGGGGTGCTTATGACTCCAAAGCCTCGTCTCAATAAGACAGAGTCCTTATTCTGGATCATCTGGTCGACAATAGTCATTTCCAATGACACACTTACAGCTAAGTCACCTCTTGTTAACTCACAGAATACAAACCCAGCAGCTGTAAAAAAAAAAAGTTCCTGCAAACTATACATTGATCTTTGATTAATGTCTGATACGGATCCTATCTCGACCCACGCAGACTACTCCGCACACTGGGGAAAATTGTGTATTATACAGGAAAAAAAAACCTGGGATTGAGGGGAGGAAAAACCTATAAGCTACCTCAGTAGGATAAAAACCCCCAACTTGACTGTTTCCGTACGCAGCTTAGCAGCTACGTCCTGATCTCCGTTGGATGTTAGATTTCCTTGGTAACCACTACATCCTTCTTTTTAGCTCGTCTAGGGCTGGGGTCCACTACGTCCCAGCTAGGCCTAGCTGTTGATTACTATATACTAGTAGTTTCCCTATATCTTAACCGTCCCCTATACACGCTATCTCTCCATCATTTGCCATATACGCCCTCCCCTCCTAGAGCCTATTAAAGGCGTAAGGGAGATTCATCCATAACCGTAATACCGAAAGGCAAGCGGGATATTATATATGTGCCTTAGGTATCTTTAACGCCTAGGCCCCAGTTGCCAGGCCCTCTCTAGGGGGGACTAGTCCGTAGAGGGGAGACCGTAAAACCGTGTAATCGCTATCCAGGCTGCCAGGCAGGATGGTGCGGTTACGGCAAGTGACTGCATACTCCGCGGGCAATCACCCTAAGGGTTAGGAAGGGGTATATTTATTCGTTCGCTCGTTCGCTCGTTCGTCGAGTATAAGAGGTCGTCGATGCCTTTAACTAGGGGCCGAGGGACGTTAAATCCGTCTCGTGTCTATGAGGATTATATAGGTAGGCTCAAGATAAGAGCTAGCAGTTATCTACTATAAAGGGGCACCATTAGTAGTAGTTTTTAAGATCTTACCATCCCATGCGAAAACTTTTTACTACCGCCTACAACGTCTTGACGCCCACCAGCTCCCACCCGCACACTGTGCGACGTCTCTGCGTTAGCTCTGCTGAATCCGAAAACCAGCAGGTTCGTAGGCCAGGTCACCTCGTACAGGTACAGAGTCCGATTTCGACGGCCCTCCTGCAAACTACAAGTGGATATAAATAACAATCTTCTTCCAGAATGCAATCATATACACTAACTTTCTGTTTTGTGATGCCCCTATCGTACAACCAACTTACGTACACGTAAGGACACTAGTAAAGTATCTGGATTTCCTTTCCTATATTTTGTCTATTTGGATCGTTAGTGAAGCGTGTCGACAAGACTATATACGACGCCACAAGCATATATTACATACAAGGATTTATTTCCCCAAAGTAGATTCGGAAAGATACCCGGTTGGATTTTTATAGCAGCATACCAAATGCAAATCAGCCATAATGCATCTTCCAACAGTCCTAGCATCTATCTCTGTCGTCAATGCAGCTTGTTTTAAAGGGATGACTATAACAACCCTAACTGAGGAAACGCAGTCAGCCAGAACGCATGCCCTTATACTTTGTGCCTCTGGTCTGTCGGCGCAGGGAACCTGCAGCTCGATCCTATTCCTATTTCTTCTGGGGGCAAATATTCAGAGCCACTTCGCGAAACCATCAATAGTCCCTGTTCTGGTCTCAGCGACCCTTGCGGGGGTGTCAGTATCAAACTTTTGAAACGGCCCTTATTGGACAATTTAACCATCCTCCAAATAGAGTACACCTTGAAGTGGACAATTGATGCAAAAATATCTCCCTCTTTGGATCATGGTACGATCTGTCTCTTGCTAACTGCGCAACTGGCAACCAGACGCTGAACCAGACGTCATTTTACCCTGGTTTTAACGATGGCATGTTCCTCTGAGTGGATGGGCACTATGGATCCAGTGTTTATTCTTCGGCGTATTGTGATGGAACCAGAGTATGCGATGATCAGGTGTACTACATACCCACACCGATAAACCAGCCGGTTCCCGAATGTCCAAGGAATTTCAATGGAGATTTAATCTTCACTGCTCGTGTAAACTTGCAAGTTATTGCCTGCTAGTCTTTTTAGTGACTTTAGGTTGTGTCTCGAGACTAGAGACCCTATCCATGTATTCAGAACTAGCAAGGAGGTTCGATGGATGCTATATTGTATTTAAAATTTTACCAACTTCATCTAGGAACTCGGCGAACCTAACAAGTATTGCATCGCCCTGGTCATCAACCGCCTCAATCACTCAAATCTCCTATTCGAAATCTGTCGACCAAGATCGGCTTTGCTGACCCTGTTTCAGTCGCCTACCACCCTATGATTCACCACCTGTTTCTGTTGCCTGCACCTACATCATGTATTTATAGTCTCATTTTCTTCATAGATCAATCTACACACGAGCCCGTTCGACAAAATCTGCCTCTGCTTCCACTGTAGTTACTATTTCGGACACGTCTTACAGCTATAATTAGCCTTCAAAATTAGAGACCTAGCTTCTAGTGTTGCTCCAACTTCTTTAGCAACCCGGCCGTTTCTCCGGACCGGAGTTCAACCATCCCCGCAAATGGCTTGCATACCTCATCTGAATCCCCCAGTGAATTTCCAGCCTATGTCTGGGAAACGGTCACAGCAACCATTATGCTTACTGGCTGGTATACGTCTGTCTTGTAAACAGCCTCAACGGTGGTTACGGCGACAGTCATGACTGCAGCTACATGTTGGAATCCTCCTTGCGGGTGAGTAGATTTTTGGGGTTGTGATGCCTTATAGGCTGTTGACTTTGTATTTCTTTTATTCTGGGTAAACCATATGTGCTTGATGAAGAGGTGTATTTACGGATTTGGTTTCTGACAGCCTGAATCTCTCTGCTTTCCTCTATTCATTTTCCCGCTCCCTGGGCTGTATTCAGTGCAGCGTTATCTACATGTGTAACATATTTTCATGTATACTGTATTTATTTCAGGTGCTAAGAGACATCCGAATTAGCGGTCTGAATAAACATTCAGTGCCCCTAGGGAACCCATACTGTTTTTTAGCCCCTGCTAGAATTGGCGGTCTGTCAAGTCGATCATAGTCATGTACTTTACCACATGGACTTTTTGAATCGTAAAATATATCTTTAGAATTGAATTAGTCTATTGGTATCAAAAATATAAGATTTATACAATTCCACTCTAAGCCTAAGCTGGATCCTACTCAGCACAGCATTTATACGATTATAATATTACGATTCATTATCGTATATCCTGACGTTCTCAGCGTACTTAAGGATGTTTGAGCGGATCGTTTCTTCAATCAGCTCGCCTCGTCCGCCAGCGACTCGTAGTATAAGATCGTTGAGGGAGGAGCGCCCGAGAATGTCGACATGATCGCCTAAATAAGGGTGAGTATATCATATTCACGTTGAAAGAGAGTTATCGATAAAGATATGCATGAAAATGAATATAACGCTTACCAGTATTCGGGCCCCCTCGCGGCGAAAATCTATCTGGTTCATGTGGCATCTCATAAACCTTGACATGCACCTTGGCAGGGTTATACCTCTTGATCTTCCAGCCTCTAGAACACATGTACCCCGAACTGAGTAAGTTCACCGTGCCATCGCCCTCGCCCATAACAACGCCGTGATCCACAACGCTGTTTGTGAACCCAGTGTCTATGGTAACATTAGTTTGGGTCAGTGGGTCAGTATCCTCCTTGTAGTAGTATGCACGCTCTGTGTCCTTTCCAACACCATAGAAACAGTAGATTTTGAGATTGGGGGCTAGCGGTAGGCGAGTTTCGAGTGGGTTGATCCATTTCGCAGGGATGAGTTGGTTGCCCTCGACTTCTTTGCGAGTGTGCGCAACGCCGTGTGAGTAGCTGCTGATGACCATATCCTTGTACCAGCTTTCGGTGTGCGCGAATATGTACGGCAGTGCTTCGGAGACTGTCAGGTTCTTTGCAGTGTGCGTAGAGTTATGGTCACGGAAGCGGATGAAGTTGCCAAAGCTGGTATTTTGCTCGGGTCTGTCATCAGGTGCCCATGTCGAGTTGCCCCAGACGGCCTCGCCGCCAATAGGTAGCATACTCGAAATGCCGGGCATTGCTCTGAATATCTCAGCGCGCTCATGTCGGGAAAGGAATTTCTCCAGGCCGTAGACAGCGAATGCGTTGAGCTGGGCAGTGTCTTTCATTTCACCAGAGAGGACGGCTGGCATTCCTTTGAGCGCGCCTAGCATGCAGCCACTAATATTGATCCAAGAGTCGATGTATGCATCAACCCAAGCAGGACCACCATTTCCGTAGCCGTCGGCTTCAACCCAATGAAAGAAGTAGTAGAGAACTTGCGAGCCCATGGAATGGGATAGTAGCACGGTCTTTTTATTGGATACTCGGACTGCAACCTCGATGTGTGATTTCAGCCGGGTGAAATACTGGTCGCGGGTCTCGTAGTTCTTGTAAGAGAGGCGCCAGTCATAGGCGGCTGTGAACGCATTTGTAGGGTCATAGCCAATGGTTGCGAGATTCTCAAGGATTTTGTTCCATATCCAGTAGCCCGTAATAAAAAAGTCTGTTGCATCGAAACCTTGCGCAGCACGTAGTTTAATGCCTGGCGGATCGAGCCCTGTTGTCTTGTCTAGCATTATGTGCTTCTTCCAGCCCGCTTTATCCAATACTAATGCCCGCATCATCGTCCAACTTCCCCATAGCCGTTTCCTGAAATACTGACGTGTATGCTCTTCTGTCCCCCAACTCTCCAATCCTGTGGATATTACTCCAGGTATCATAATGACTGGATGGGTGGCTGTAATGCCCTGACTCCGCGCGTGGAGACCAACCGCAAAGGAATCGTAATTAACAGCGTCTCTTTCATGTTTCTAGAAGCAGCGCAAGCATAAGCACTTCCGTAGCTCTACGCTCACACAGTAGCAGTTTTACAAGGTGAAATATCACCGACCTGCAATTCCTGCGCGTCCCGCACCAGTCCGGCAGGTAGCGCATCCAGTATAGATTCCATGTTCACGTCCGCCAGGGAAGATAAATCGATCAAGTCGTTGCTACCCGCGAAGAAGGCCGCAACGACAATGCCAAAAATCCCGCCGAGGCCAAATATCCATAGATTTCGCCGTTTTGTACCTCTCGACTTCTTTAAAGTATGTAGCTCTTTGGTAGTTACTACATGTAAATCGTCTTTCTTCTCTTGATCGGGGCTTGGTTCTCTCGACTCATCGCTGGATGAGTCGCTGGCGAGGCGACGGCGAGGGAAGGACATGGAAATGAGGGATCGCGAAGCTGGAGAGAAAACTTGTCGTTTTAAACTCCAACCTGTTATTCATGTGAAAGGATCGGCACCATTTCTTGGCAACAGTGCTGCAGCTCTCTAAAATATTAGCGTCCCATATGACCCCTCTTGCCCTGCTAGTTCGCTGCAAGCCAACCTCGACAGACCTCCATAACAGTTGCAAATCAGGCTTGCTATGAGCAACAACGGTGCTCAATCCTCCACCTCCGACCTGCGCTACGTGCAGTACCATGGCTCGAAAGAGTCTACTTACCTCCCTGCCATCCGCCAGTTGATCTCGAAGGACCTGTCGGAGCCATACAGCATCTATGTTTACCGCTATTTCCTCTATCAGTGGGGCCATTTATGCTATATGGTACTTCTACCTCAGAGTCTTCTTTCACAAGCAACTCTATGTCCTGACATGAGATGTAGGCTCTCGACCCCTCCAATAACCTCATCGGTGTTGTAGTCTGCAAACTCGAATACCACCGCAGCGGGACCTTCCGTGGTTACATTGCTATGCTGGCCGTGCAAGAAACGCATCGGGGGAAGGGAATTGCTACACAGCTCGTCTGTATGGCTATAGACGCCATGGTTGAACGAGATGCTGACGAAGTAGACCCCTCCTCACACTGCTGACTCCCTTCACCTATGAACAAATATCCTAATGCGAGTACTAATACTCAAACAGATTGTCCTGGAAACAGAAGTCACTAACACGGCCTCTCTTAAACTATACGAGCGCCTCGGTTTTCTGCGCAGCAAACGTTTGCACCGCTACTATTTGAATGGTAATACGGCGTTCCGCCTCGTCCTATACTTGAAGCTCGGAACAGGGACAAAGCGGCCGCAACAGCTAGATGACTCGGGAGAGTTACCGGCGCAGTACGGTTATCCTGCGACTGGCTTTGATGAGACAGGAATGAGAGAGGAGCATCGGGTCTTGGAGGGGCCACAGGTACCATGATCGATCCAGGAGAGTACAGGCAAGGGCTTAGAGATTGGGGAAGCATGTCATGCGCATAACGGACTCTTCACAACTGAGACTAGCCCTGAGTAGCATTAAGCCGTTACTAGTAGGGGGACAATTAGAAGAGTACTGGTCGCCTCTGATGTTTCCGTTGATCAAAATAGGCACGACGATACCTCTGAGTAATAAGGAGGAACTTGGATGAAAGTGTTTCAGGAGACTACGGAGCAAAGCATGGCGATCGATGTTCACCTATCCTCACTAGCGGAAAATAAAAGGTTCGGGTACTCTTTGAAACTCATGATGCGTTACTTGAAATCTAGCTTTCTGTGGGTATCTTGAGAGGCCAATGATAGATAATAGCCTAAGCCAAATAATATACGAGAATGAAAAAGGGAGATCCAATATTCAACTTGTCATACTCCTCATGGTATCGTTTGGTATACCCCCACGATAGAAGAGTAAAGAAAAGCCTTTCCTAATGCAGTATCCAAATATAGATGCTTATATATCAACAGTGAATTATATCGCGAAATTTTCAATGAGCCATAGATGGTCAAAACAAGAACATAAATCAAGATGTTCCTGGGCAAGGTTTACCCAGTATGTTTTACAACGCGTAAACCCCGTACAATATTGCGCTGAGGAGCGATATGCCAACGGGCGACCTCGACTCCAAAAACCCTACGGCGGCGCCCTTTTTGGTTGGTGAAGCTGCAGCTGCGCCCTGGCTTGTGATGGTGCTGGCGGGTACTGTCGTGGCTGGTATCGTACTAATCGGCGTAGTCTTCCCAGAAACCACCGCTACAGATGCGAGCTCGGTAATTGGAATGGCGCTACCAACGCCGGTGGCTGTCCATTGGGGAGGAATGGAGAGTGTAGCTGTATTGGGCTTGGCTGATTCATTGTTTGAATAGATGTTGCCATTTTGCCCATTTGATATTGTGAAATTTCCGGTGAGCAGATTGACTTTCGAGCCGTCTGCGCCGCTGTATTCCCCGTTTGTAATTGTCCCGTACGACCCATCAGCGAGTATATAATCCGTGGTAAACTTGTCGTAGCACATAGGCACATTGAAACCTTGGAGGTTCAGGCATGATGTCCCTTGTGCGCAGCACATCGAAGGTGATCCCCGTTTTTCTATTATTGCCTCGTCAATGGTGCCGAGTTCCCGCTTTGAGAAGTGGATACCAGCAACCGAGCTGAGTAGGTCCACGTAGAGCGAGGACATATCCGGACCCACGTTCGGTGAGGTCATAGACTTTGCTCCAGAAGGGCTGCAGGATACATAGTTGGTTCCACATCCGTCTCGTGCGACGATATCGTGTTGGGTGCAGCACGCGGCGCTGATTAGAAGGGCAAGCGAGAGTTTCGAAAGCATGATTGCAGTTTTGGAAAAGAGTGGCAGCGGGAAGCACTGAAAATATATTATATAAATAATGAGTGGAGGAGCAGTGAGATGTCTCGTCTGCTCCACTATATCGGCTGGGGAAACGAAAGAAGTGATTTGAGACAATATGGAGATGCGAAATTTGGGGAAGGAGGGAGAGGTCGACAGTCTGTTTTAAGGACGGAAATAAGGAGAAGCTGCTTGCCTGATTTGCAAGGTAAATTTGGACGGAGAAGAGAAGCGCATGGTTGGCAGGATCACGGGGTAAAAGGAAGGAGTTGAGAGCGGCTCGCCGCATTCGCCGCCATCATGCTGGGACACCCGATGCAGGGGTTCCATGCATGCCATCTTCTCACCCTTGTCTCATTGGCGAAGTGAGATTTATACCCTAGATATCCGTCCTTGCATTCAGGCACAGATCTGGTCTGTTGTGAGGTGTTCTCAGAAAACACCGCCACATTTGTAATGACTTTCTGGCCTCCCTCAAATATCACATTCGCTTCCTTCTTCGATATGGGCGGTTATGCAGGCACAGCTTGCTCGCTGTTGAGTTGAGCAACCCCGAAAACCGGTGCCCGAAATGGGCGGCGGCCTCCATTTATTCCAATTTAGGCCGTAGCGGCCATAGATGCTAAACTATATTTTGCTTTGTTTCTTTCTAACCCATTTAGCCGTCTACTTCCGACAAGGATGATGAAATCCAATCCCAGCTCTGGCCTCCTGGCCAGATTTTGCTCTAAGTAGTAGCAGGACATCAAGGCCGTGGAGCCCTTGTCAAAGTCAACAAGTCTAAACATGCCAGAGGAGTTTGAAGATTTAGGGAAGGGTTTTTAGGAAGAGATTTCCGACAACCCTATAGTAGATATTCGGAAGGATCTTGACGCATTCCCTTTAAGCAGTTCATAGGAGTGTATGGCCGGAGAGCCTGTTGGGCAGCCTTGAGCTGAGTGAGCAGAATCTGGTGCCATGAAATTCTGTGAATTTATAGGACTGTCCAAAACTCCATCCACCTTGAAAATGTCATCGACAAAGGTATACGTGCGAGGAGTCACTCGCTTTGTCCTCACTACCATATGTAAGTTTTGGACGACCGTTTGAAGTGCTTCAAAACTCGAGATCGTGAAGAGCCTGTATAATTTTCCTAAGAACATGAAAGCGGAGTAGCATCATACAGATTAATTTTCATTCTTTGCCATTTTTATATTGTAATTATATGCCCCAATATATAAGCACATGTGCATCGCTAATAGTCAATAGTAAGGATTAGAGTATTACTAAACCTCCCGAACCTCCGAATTCAGCCCTGAAACACCAGCCACTCACTATCCCTTTCCTCTCTGCATCTAGCAGCCCATTTATTTCAAGTAAACCCTCCCATTGCCCATTACCCGCCTTCCCCGCTTTTCTCTCTTGCATGCCCATCAACTCTTCCACCATAGTCAAGTCCCCCACTTTATAAATATTGATACCTCTTTTTATCAAGTGATTGAATATATATATATATAGGCACTACTTTCTAAAGTGAGAGACTTAACTTGGTAGAATTTAAAGAGTTTTATAAAAATAGAGCTAAATTTTATCAAGTTTACAGAATTACGCTATCCCTTGCAACAGTGGAATTCGTCCTACGGTTATCGATAAGAGCTAGCCAATAGAATCAATAGGATCAAGGCTCCGTGATACGCGTACTGTGGTTCTGGCGTTTGCGCACGGTGCAAATCTCGTAGTACAGCATCTCTTCAATTCCGGTGGTTAGCGCAGCCACTCCCGCACGGCCTTTTTGTGGGGGAAATTTTGGTATTTTTGCTGTTTAGGGGAAAGTTGACAAAACACACTAACCACGGGATGCGCCAGGATGCTGTACTTCACTGTTGCAAGGGATACGAGGCTCTGGACAAAGCTCTACCCGGAGCTCTACACGAAGCTCTACCCAGAGCTCTACACGAAGCTCTACCTAGAGCTCTACCTAGAGCTCTATACGAAGCTCTACCCAAAGCTCTACACAAAGTTCTACGTGGTAAGGCTACAGTAAAGAGGCTCTATGGTAGGGAGGCTCTACGTAGGGTGGATCTTTACGGAAATTGAGGTTTCATCTACGCGTGATGTACGGCGTATCCGCGCGGTAGTGTAACGTTCGGGCGGGCTTTGAGGGGCCGATATGTATGGCATAACCTTAATTTTACCAAGTATACCTCTCACTTTAGAAACTAGTGCCTATATATATATATTCAACCACTTGAAAAAAGAGGCGTCAGTACTTGGGAGCACCGCGCCAGCCAAACAAAATAGCGTTGCTACCATCTGCTATATTCATACCAGCACCGGTGAAACAAGCTTGACGAACTGGTCCACTTGATATAGATCATTCTGGCTCTCAATATAATACTTCCCACCCGACTTGCTATGCATGAGCTGCAGTACTGTAACGAGGGTCACAGGCGCCTTGTAGAACAGAATGACCCAGATACGGAAGACTTGCGAGCTGATACCTCGGGATTAGCCACTTGTGATCAATAGAACGACCGATCGACTGTAACCAAAAGTCGGGGGTTATTTTGAACAGAACGGAAAGGATGATTTGGATCATTCCACACCAATAGAATTGACCACAATACCTATCCTCGGACTCATAATCTTGTACCACCGGTAAATAGATTTAATGAAGAACCTCGAATTGTCAAAGCTGCCGGTGCGGCAAAACGGGTGCATGAACGACGCATTGGGCGTGAAGTACGTCTCAATCGTCTCTCTCTGCTGCGATGGCGGTGTTTGCGTCAGGCGATGTATTACGCCAGGGACTTCTTTCACTATATGGAGGAGACGGATCCGTTAGCTTGCTGTATCTTAAATTTTCATAACAGGATGGCCGGAAGGATACCGGCTGCAGGAGGTTAGGTGAGAGGGCTTGGACCTGGATTCTCCATGATGTAGAAAAGTAGTCGTAAATTAGAAGGCGATCTTGCACGGCGCAGTGAATTTGGTGTTTATGTGGCATTGCAAAATCCCGCGTCGCTGGTCTTCACATGCAATTCGGGGCGATGATGTCACTCAATTAGCACTAGTTAGAGCTTTAGTTTCGTATAGCTCCAAGCAGCTTCACAAGAATGCCGAGGTTAAACTGCAAAATTAAGGACATCCTTTCGTTTTCTCATAACTAAGTAACAAAACTTCCTAATGCAATCAATATCCCCCGTGACATACTAACACTACCAAAATGGACAGCTCGAAGCTATCAGCAACCGAGCACATTTTGCACAGGAGGAAGATCAATCAAAATATGTAGATAAGTTTATACAAGCTTCAAACCGCTCCACTTAGAACCAACTGTATTTTCTTAGCCACAGCCAGAAAACGCCTTGCGTAACCAAACTTAATGAACGCCGCCAGAAGCACTCTAAATTTACATATCAGATGCCTGCTGCTTCCAAATTGCTTGTCGATCGCTTTGAGGGACTTCTGATGGAGCATGAAGGTTTTTGAATCAGTCCACTTTGATGGATTTGTAAATCTTCAGCACGAACAACCATGAAGCGAAAAAGCCAATCGTTCCTAGAGAAGTTAGTGGAATCTATTAAGTTGATCGTTTAGGAGCACAACTTACCTGTGAGAACGAAGAAGAGAACACTAATCAGCGCACTGTAGCCGAGATATAACACACCACTCGTCCAGCTTCCAAAGCTCAAGTCTTTCATCCAGTAGAGGAGCGCAGATGCAAATACGTATGCGGCGCTAGCGCCTGCAGTACAGAAAGAGCGCCATTGCCAGTGATAGTTCTCCACACACAAGAGGAAATAGATCATAAGCACTGTAACCGCTGCGCATGTCATGATCATCAGGCCATAGCAGATGAACAGGAACCCAAACATATAATAAACCTTACTGAACCATATGCTGTTCATGATAAAATAGAGTTCCACGAAAATAGCCCCGAAGGGAAGTACTCCTGCGAGAGCCATGCTTGGGAGTGGCCGTAAGTACCCGCCTGAAGGCGGTATTTGTCGTGGTATTTGGTTCGTACGAACGGGAGCCTCGATGACTGGTTGTTTGAATCCAATCCACGAGCCAGCCAAAGACAGAGGTACACTAATGACGAACCAAATAATGACGATGACAAGCATTGTGGTGAAAGGCACAGCACCACTGGATCCCCTTGCCCATACGAAGAGATTTAGGAGGAAGAAGGTGCTAAAGACTAGACCTGGGAGAGCGAAAGGAGTATATGCAAAATTCTGCTTCCAAGACTCACCATGGAAGAACTTGTAGATGCGAGAGGAGACGTAGCCACCAATGAAACCAAATACAGTGTAAAAGATTATCATTACTGTGGCCAGAGAACCGCGGTTCGACGGCGAGAGAAACCCGAGGAGAGCAAAAGCTGCTGGGTTTAGTACCAAAATATCCTAATGTTATGACCTTACTCACCTATCGTCAATCCTGCCATCATAAAAAGTTGAGCTCCATTGCCGAGCATGATACTGAGCAGCAGAGGATTCTTGGGCGGCCTAAAAACATCACCATGGACTAACTTCCAGCCTGAGTCTTCCTGCACACCATCTTCCACTGCGCTTGTGTCTCCAAAGTCATCCAGTGCTAATTGGTCAAGGCGGTTGTATCTCGCGATATCCTTTCGGAGAGTTCGGACAAGGATGGTGCTAACCATGCCTATTAAAAATGTGACGATGACTGCCGAATTCACCAAAGAAAACCAGTGAATCTTTGGGTCGTATACGTGCAGGTATTTGTCCCATCGAGTTGCGAAGGACGTCGTAGAAGGTGACCAGTAAACGCTGTATGTGTATGTGACTTGTGTGTCCTTCTCTTCGGACAGGACTACCGGAGTGTCAGTGCTTCCACATTCGCCATGGTCAATGTCGAGGAATCTTGAGTCTTTCATGGAATCCGGCTCTACCAGGACCCCGACGACCCTATAGCTGTCTTTGCTGGCTTGATGGTAGTCAATCACAATGTTGTAGTGGTTGTTAAGGATCGGTTGGTCATCCGAAACATATCCCAATGCGAACCCAGGGCTGTAGAACGGTTGGTTTGAATCCGGGTCCTTCAACGACTGTGCAGCAGGTAATCCATCGATCAACCAGTTAAGATCGTAGCCTTGGTAGATCCTGCTGTTCACAAAAACCGCATCTCGAGGGGTGAAGGTCTGCTCTTTACATACAGACTTGCATGTCTCATTCTTGCCCATATGTAATATGAAGGGAGATGTTTGTATGCGGTCTCCAAATAATATACTGCCTAGCGACTCGCGAATGTATTGAGGCCCTTCTTCGGGCTTGCAGAAGTGGAACGGCTCATGATAATAATCGAAGGAGAAGACAGACCGCAACTTCCGGTCTGTTTCTGAGTCGGCTGGTGTAAGGTGATTGACCTGTAGTGGGACCTTGTCCCCGATTTTGTATGAAGTCGGCGCAACACCTGGGAAGTAGAAGGCAGAGGACGGAGGAGCGAGGAGGATGAGGGTGGACAGGATAGCGCCGGAAGAGTGTAAATTGGGGAGCCGCATATTGTATGTACTGAAGAGAAACTGTTTTAGATTAGTGGAGCTTGGATACCGGGCACTGAAGTTGGAAAACGGTTAGGCGGATGCCCTGCTGAAGGGGGATATAGTTGTTTAGTGAGGCGCAGGAACATACATGTCGCCCTTTCAGGGCCGAAGGGTTGGGAAAGTAAGGCCAGATGCGGATTGGGGAAGATCGCACTACTGAAGACTGACGATCGGATGCCTATGGCCTGGAACTAGTTGGTTGGGGATATATAGTAGCAACCATAGAATTGTCGCTCGTATGTCCCTGGCTTTCTACGACGGACGCCTCACCCGGGAATGCTTCTCTTGGCGCCGCTTATGTCACGCCCAACTTCTTCAGGTGGCAGCACTCGTCTAGTAAGTGATCCTTGCCTCTCGGAACCGCATGAATTGGAGAGAGTTGAATTTGCACTCCTAGCTCCCGTTCACTCATATATACATCACTTACGATGTGTCTCTCACGCCTTTAAGCAATTCAAACCCCCAAAACAACCTCCGTCCTGCTAAGGAAAACCAATGTGATATTTGATATTAAACCCGGGAAACACCAGCCAAAGAATCATGAGCAACGCTACTAGACAAGTCCATCGTACAGAGACAGAGCCGAGACAATTGTCTCGTCTCGCTTTGAGCCTTCCTTGAACTCGGCCATATCCAAGCTACCATTCTCATCCTTGTCCATCATCCGGAATATTTTGCGTACGCGTTTCTCGGGAGTATCTTCGTCTTCGGGGAGTTTAACCATTGAGCCGACCTGTAAAACAACCAAATTAGCAATCACCAACGCTCGGTCATCAATCTAGAGATGTGCGAACCATCTTGTATATCGCTTCCACGATAGCAAGCATTTCCTCATAGCTAATTTTTCCATCACCATCAATGTCGTACAGCTGGAACGCCCAGTCTAATTTGTCCTCCATTTTGCCCCGGCTTGTGACGCTAAGGGCGCAGATGAACTCTTTGAAGTCAATTGTGCCAGATTTGTCTGCATCGAATACGTTAAATACGTAATCCGCGAACGAGGAAGGGTCGCCGAAAGGAAAGAATTGCTTGTAGATCTTTTGGAATTCTTCTTTCGTGAGCATTCCAGAGGGGCAGTCTTTTAGGAAGCCTATATATTTCCACGCTTTCTTTTAGCCGTCTTTAACCAATTTATACAGTTCTTTAGAGTATCGTACCTTTATACCATTGCTGTAACTCCTTCTTGTCAAAGTGTGTCGCCTTCTGGAGATCTGCGAGTTCCTGTTGCGACAGCTTGCTCTGGCTGTGAAATTGCAAAATCAGCCGATCAACTTCTAACACCACATGATCCATAGGGCTCTTGGATGCTAATTCGTGTTCCATTGACTTCATTCCCATCTCAAAGGCTCTTTCCCGGCGACCTAAGTAGTGGTCATATCCGGGTTCACCGGGCTGAGGTATATGAAGCGGGCGCGGCCTTGCGAAGTGGAGGGGAGGGTGGTCGTGGGAGAGCAGTGGTACTTCATTATCACCGAGAGAAGTATGATGCGAAGTTCCGCCTTCGCTATCGTGATCCTCGTGCCCGTGAGGCATTGTTACGTTGGGTGAGGTGAGGCGGGGGTGTAGCCTGTTGAGGACCCAACAGGGTTGTCATCACGATCTTTCAAATAGTATTCACTGCTTCCGTTTGCTCACTACACCATCGCCCACGATATGGTGAATATATTCGGCACGATCGCAGAAAAGGTCGTCCGGTGCGCCACATCCTGCGCAGGTTCAGGAAATTAAGGTGAAAGAACAGAGAAACTTACGATTTCCCCATAACTCGTATGGACGGCCGTCGACAGTAATATATGAAGATGCACGACCACAGGGTGTGTGTAGGTTCGCCGCGATACTATAGGTGTGCGCGTGTCTTTGGATTTGATTACAACGAATCGTCGGTAGAGGATAAAGAAGCGTGTGGCGGGGGAGTCAAGATATGGTGGGGTTTCAGAAGGGGGCGCAGCGAGGTCAATGTGCAAGGACGAAGTAAGCAAAAAGGTCGCAGTAGTGTTAATGGTGGGCTAGGAGTGTGATAAATGTTCTGAAATGGGAGAAGGGCAAAAGCGCAGAGTGAAGGACCCAAGGCATCGTGACATAATTCGAGCCTAGGTTTGCGACAAATATAGCGCCAACATGATGCCTAACCGGTAGCGGGGAATGTTGGTTTTTGTTTTTGGAATAGGCTTTAAAATAGGCTGGGCCATCCACAGCAACGCACGCAGGCGCCAAAAGCCGCAAGCTGCAGGCCTTGCAAGGCACAAAGTCATCCTCTGCGCGTAATTAGGCCTACGACAGGACATCTCCCTTACTTTCCATCACGTGCCGCCTTGTTTGCACGGCAGCCGAACGCAATGATAACTTTGTTCAAACTGCGCTACCTAGTATTTCCCATAAGAATTTGATTTCCACGCTTCCTCGTATTCTGCGCTCTCACTCTAGCTTGCCACTTGAAGCTATGGATGCTATCCTCCAAACCCAATTTCAACGTGTGGAAACCGCGTTGAATAACTTGATCGAGTCCATCACCTCTTACAACCCTTCCCCTCAAGCTGCCGTTGATCTTGTCGCAGCAGACGACGAATTGAGTAAAGGACTGGAGCAGTGTATGACCGCTTACATCATGTGTATGCCTCTCTAACAGTTACATGCAGTAGCAACCCATCAAGCTAACTATGCACGCATCCTCTCCCTCCGTCAATCTGCGGAGACTCTGGAAGGCCAGGTGAAGGGATCACTCTCGGTCCTTGCCGATATACGCAAAGAACTTCTAGAGACGCCCACTGCAACCTTTTCCGCTTCATCGCGTGACGTGCCCTTCGACGAATTACTCGCATATGCAAAACACATCAGCAAATATACCGTACCACCGACTTTCCGCCCAACTCTTCCAAAAGAAGACGCTATTACTGGACAAGCGGAGTCAGGAGTTGTTCGAATGCCCAATGGTGTGGGAACACTATCTGCTGTCCAGGATGCTACAGGTGACGCTTCGAAGGATAAGGCTGAGGGCAAGGGTATGTCCACACTCACAAAAGAGCAACGGGATTGGCTAGAACATCCTGAGAGATTGCCTTTTGTGCCATGGCCTGCTGAAGATGTTATTCGTCGCGGAGGTCTAGGGCAGATTCAGTCTATGGTCGAGCAAGGAAAGGATCCAACGAAGGTGTTAGGGCCGGCCGAGCAGGAGGCTGAGAACAAACGGCTTGCCGAAGAAGAAGAGCGTGAAAGGCAAGAGAGAGAGGATAGGGAGATGGAGGACAGACGTAGGCGTGAGGGTATGCTTGCGGCGGGTTCAAGGCAGCAGCAAGCACCCGCTGTCTTTGGAGGTCTTGATATGTATGACCCAGATGACTACGAATAGTTGGGGCTTGTATATATGTCGGATTCGTATATCGGACGCCGGGTGGCCCCTAATGGGCCCGCTACGAAAGGGGATTCGCGTGAAGTTCTATATCACGGCCCTGAAAGTTAAACATCTTGGAACGCCAGGACAAGCAAACGCAGTCCCATATATACAAGTCGGGAAATCAGAGTGCATTTCTATTGTTAGATACAGCAGTGATCACATATATCTCTACTCTCCTAATATGTAGGAGGGTCTTTTTACACAAGATGGAGCTGATTAGTTTGACAGTAAAGCCGCAGGCGAACGTGGAAATCTAAAGCCTCAGTCTTCCATCAAACCCTTAATCTTAGGACCCCTATTGTTTTCATACATTTTTAGAATGAAACCCCTCTCCAGCATGAGATCCTTGCCGTGGAGGCTGTTGATACTTTTCATCGTGCGTATAAGGCGGAGGACAACCCTTACAAACATATTTCCTTGACGGGGTGGATCCAGTTTCGTAGACCTCGTCAAGCACAGAAAAGCCAGGTTCTACCTACGCACGAAAATTATTTTTATTGCATTTTTCTGGTCAAAAACGTAAAGATGAGATCGAGAAAATAAGATCCGAAGCGCAGATAATTCGGAAGCTGAGCCATTGTCATATCGTCAACGTCGTTGCCATGTATGAACGGCAACGGCAGTTTGGCATCATAATGCTTCCTGTAGCGCCGACCGACTTGAGAACTCTTTTACATGAAATCGATGACATGGTAGAAGCCCCTACGAGAAATAAGTATCTGAAGTGGATCCAACGGTATCCAGGCTGCCTAATCCGAGCCATGGATTATATCCACAAGATGAGAGTCAAGCACAAAGACATCAAACCGTCGAACTTACTGGTTGATGGCAACAAGATCTATATCACCGATTTCCAGTTCTCGAAAGGCATGACCAATACAGGCACCACAAGTACTTATGGAGCCATTAACCTTATACTCCAACGTACTGTGCGCCAGAGGCCACCAATTGTGCGGAGAGACGTGGAAGTTCTGCAGATATCTTCTCCTTGGGTTGTGTTATTCTTAAATTAGCCACTGTCCTAGTTGCCCCTGCTGGATCATTGCAGCGCTTCAAGGAATATCGCGAAGATCCAATCAGTGGCTCTACCGACTACTCCAACTGTCCTTCCAGAATTCTACAATAGATATGGCATCTATGGGGCCACTGGTCTGAACGCCTCGCTCCAGGGGTCCCAATGATATTTATATCCATTGCTTCTTAATGATATATTCATTCATAAGCAATGATAATGATTGGATTTTTTGAGATCCTTATGAATGAATATCCATAAGCTTATGAATATATATAGGAAAGTTGAAGCAGTAAATGGATGCTAAGGTGTATACGCAGTATTACTTGTATGCTCTATATTCTAATATATACGCATAAATAAAAATTTAATACTTGCCCGCAGATGCTCCCTTATTACAATATTATTCGACCACCCCCCTAACACTAACCATAATCTCGTGATATGGCTTCCTCTATACCAAGACTGGTGACGTAGCTTATATAAGCCATATCGCGAATATCCATTCATATCACGATGTTTTGGCTCCCTTAATGATAACGATTGATATTTGGTCAAAATATCAATCCATTCATTACTGGGACCGCTGCCTCGCTCCAGGAGGGAAATATAATGACTTTGTGCGCTTCGGGGTTGCCATACCGGAAATCCCCCCCCCATGCTCGATCCTAACCCAAGGATGCGTATTGCAACACGCCAAATGGTCACGATACTTGGAAGACATGATTTGTACTACAACTCGAGTATCAATGATGAGAGCTGCCGCTCCTGCCGCTTTCCTGCCGGCCCTAGAGGTTTGAATCTACCTCTGCACCCTCAGGTCAAGGACACGGACAAAATCGACTATCCTGAAAACCCCGAAGCAGCTCTCGTTATTGAGGTTGCGCCAGATTGGGAGTCAGCAAAGCGGTTATGGCTGGCGAGTCATATGTGGTGGTAACTGACAACCACAATGTAAACAATGGTAAGAGTCTCGTAATATTCGAGGGATACGAGCCTATCAACTAATCACACAAGGGTTTTCAAGAATGACTTGTGTCCGGCAACTGAGGTAAGCACCAATTTTCGTGAAGTTGAGGTGAAGCGGGGCTAAAGTTTGGCATTGTATTTCGATCCTATCTGCGTATAATCCCTGCAGTTTGTTTGGGGGATACTGCAGAGAGCTTTTTTGATGCAAGATGAGACTCGGCTTTTGCCCACGCGCAGTTTTATTAGAGCAGTCATCTATTAGGCTAATTACACCAGTTGCCTAAAGGTCGGTTTTGGAGTACATCGATGTAACCTTTTTGAATATGATTCTGTCAGTTGGATGGCTAGGGCCCTCTGTGCCGGACACAGTTAAATATTGCATGGGTATCTAATGCAAGAAACGCTCAGTCTACTGTAATGAATTACTGCCCCCCACCCACCTACCCACCTACTAGGCATAACCTAGGTTCATTCTTACCCAATCTCTCATGCACCACTGCTTTGTGTCCCATGAACACCTAACTAAGTTGAAAATTGCCGAACCATTGGGTATATTTCAATGCAAAGATGCAGGTGTCCACTCCCATATTTCTACCCACCGAATGCAACAAAGATGAATAAAGAGTATCCAACCTGTCAGTGGCCCCTAGTTGGAACACTTGCAGCCCCTTGTGTTGCGCATTACCTGCCCACAGAAGGCACATAGATTGGTTCGTCTTGTATAGTCGATGTTTGCTGTTGGTAGGGCTGATACTGCTGGTGAACAGCCTGCTGCGGAGGTTGGTACGTGTACATGGCTTGCTCTGACAAGCCTCCGTAGGCAGGCTCCACCGGGCCATAAGTTTGCTGAACACCGCCAGCGGCAACGGTGGAACTGGTTCCAATAAATATAACGGATAGGTAGGCAATAGCTTGGAAGAAATCAATTAGAAACTCTAAGGCGACCGAGACGCCATCGGATTCGTCGTGGAATTCGAGAAGCCAATAGCTGAACTCGAATATAACCAGAGCCGTCCAGACAATTTGAGATATACTGAAAATAGGAATCCATATTTTGAGTGTCTGGGCTTTGAGTTAGCAAGCAGAAGTAGTGTTAGGTTGGCTAGGACTTACTCCACTCGCGATATGGTATGAATTCATCTGCACCAAGCAAATTATCAAGGTTATCACAGCGACTATCGATATGATTAAGTAGATAGCGTAGTAAGCCGTCCCAAGTCTGCTGTCTGCACGATATAGCCCGTCGGGGACCCCAGAGTAATAGTTTGTGAAGTTATAGCAATCTAGTGCTGTATACGCAAGCATTATAACAGCGAATACAGCTGCGATGACAGCGTAAATGATGCGAATGGGTTTAGGGTTTTTCCCAGCGAGGAATTGGACGTGCGAGGTCATAAACACTAGTATTGTGACTAGCAACAAAAACTCGCTGATGTGCTCGAAGATGACCACGGCGACTTCGCCTTGGGAGTACTGCACAAAGTCAACATTCCCACATTCAGATAGGCACAGCATAATGAGGCGGATAATGAAATAACTATAAAAAATTAGCTCGGTGCGTTATATTGCCTTGGGATGAAATTCAATACATGGAGCTGCAAATGATAGCAAGACCGAAAAAGAACCCTGTGAGGATATCTCTTGACGCGGGGGATTTTAGTCTGGATATTATGAATAGGACGAAGAATATGAGGTAAACGGCGAAAAATATAACGTCGATAGCGAGAACTCCTCGAGACCAAGTGGTGATGAAGGCATAGTTCTCTGAGCAGCTGGCACCTAGAGATGTCATGGTAATAGAAACTTTTAATATTATTAAGGTTAAGCGCAAGGTCAAGTGTAAGACGGTAGAGATTCACAAGAATGTCGAAGCAGACGCGCAGCCGTGCCATATATAAATGCTAGTTCTCTTCATGTAATACGAAGTAACACCGCCTCGCGTTAATTTCGCTGTCGAGTAATAGATTGGCGCACAGCTAAGCGGAAAACTGCCAAGTCCACGAGGCGCTTCAGATGAGACATTGTTGGACATAAATGTGATATCGGCAGGGCGTACTTCGAAGGAATCTCACAGCCACAAAATTGGCCTGAGATGCCTTCTTTGGGATTCCTTGGCAATGTCATAAATAGATGCGAAGCTTTTGCCGACGAGGCCTTGCCAAGTCGCATGGAGACCATTCACAAGCAAAGACTGAACAAGTGAGTCGATGGACTCTGCAAAGAACCGACCTCGCCGCCTCCTCCCCGCACCCGGTGCCAAGATGGAGGCCTTGCCAATGACTTCGCCGCCGCAAACTTCCGCATTGCTTAGTCCGGGAAGGACTAGCTTCAAGATGAGCCTCATAAAAGTGCCATACGGATGCTCGCGGAGCCTCAAAGATCTTGTGAACAGACCTCCTTGCTGGCTTTGCTCTCTTATATACTGTTGAATCCCGAGCTTACCTCGATGTCATCTTTTGGCCCCACCGCAAAACTATCCTCTGTTGTTCACAAAGCTCCTCATTCGCATGATCCGCCGTGAATAATACCCCCCAACTAATTTATATCCGTCGAACCTCCTGAGGCCCTTCTGTGAGGGACCGCTACCTAATGTCGGCGAACCGATTTGCCAGCAAAAGCCCATACCAAAATGGCGAAGTTTCGGACGGGGTCGCGTCTTTAACAAGTGGCAAGTCGGCCATGGCATATGCCCTTAATGGACTTGCAAATAACAATGGCAACGGAGACGAGTGGACACCAGATACGTCTGCGAGAGCTTCAGACGATGAAGATTACGACACGTTACAGATCGAATCAGACACTCTAGTGGCGGGCAGTGAAGGTGGCGGGATAGAAAAGGGCATAACACGTTCCAGACCTATACAATCGCGAGCCCCCAAACCCCTCTCGTCCCATACCGGATCGTCGCACAATGAAAATCATGGTCGGAGGAAGAGTATACAGGTTATATTGGAGAAGACGGACAAGAAGGGTCGCTATACGCTTACAGCTGATGACCCTGAAATCCGGGAGATTCTTCGACACAGCATTGAGCGCGAATCATCGAAGGTAAAGGGGAAGAAGTCTAGGACACAGTTTCGAGATCTGGTATTCACTCGCCAATTCACGACCTTCGATCGACAAAACCCCCTCAGTTCCCAGTCGCCATTCCATGGTTTCTTCACACTCTTCTGGCTTGCCATTGCACTCCTTCTGTTGAGGCTTGCTGCACAAAATTGGAAGCTCCAGGGCAGCGTATTTGGAGAGGCCCAAATTCTACACATGATGGTCGATCGCGATCTTCTCGTCATGGGTCTTACCGATGGCGTTATGACTCTCGCTACAGCTTTCGGGTTTATCCTCCAGAAGCTCATCGCGAAGGGTTATTTGAGCTGGAATAGATCAGGATGGATCATCCAGTCATTGTGGGAGTCAATCTTTATTTGCGCGGCTATTGGCTGGACCTTTTATCGCGAATGGCCATGGACACACACAGTTTTCATAGTCCTGCATGCGTGTGTTTTTTGGATGAAACAGCATTCCTATTCCTTTTATAACGGGTATCGTATGTTCCTCTGACTTCTTGTATACCGAAGAAAAGGCTCTAACAACGGATTCTAGTATCACAAGTGTATCGCCGCAGAAAACTCCTGGAACTGAAATTGAAACAACTTGAAGAGATGGATACAATTCAAAGTCCCAGTTCAGCCGTTGCTAGTTCTCATCCATTTTTTCAGACCACGGCTCTGGACCAATCCAACCCGGGTGATCTCTCCGAGCGTCGCCGCTCGGTGGGCTCTAAGACTTCCACCAATTTTCGAAAGGAAGAATCTGAGATTGCGTCAATGACCGCTGCCATTGAGTCTGGCGAACCTCTGAATTCAGATCAGGTGCTCGCCTTTACTCGAGTTATTAAGTCCGAAATTAGCAGCCTCAACGATGAGCTAAAGGGCAAATGCACCCATAGCAACAATCAATATCCAAATAATCTTACTTTGACTAATTTTGCTGATTGGACTTGCCTACCTACATTGGTCTACGAGCTGGAGTACCCACGTCAGGAGCGTATCAACTGGTGGTACGTCGCAGAGAAAGGTGGCGCTACCCTTGGTATCATCTGGGTTATGATTATCATCAGCCAAGCATACATCTATCCAGTCGTCGCCGAAACCTTGCGAATGAAAGAGGCCGGTATGTCACTGCTGCAGCGCTGGAACGATTTACCATGGGTCGTAAGCGATATGCTTTTCCCGCTGCTTCTCGAACAGTTGCTCGCGTGGTACGTGATCTGGGAGTGTCTCCTAAACGTTCTTGCCGAAGTGACACGGTTCGCCGATCGTGGCTTCTATGGCGACTGGTGGAACAGCGTGAGCTGGGACCAGTATGCTCGAGACTGGAACCGTCCCGTGCACAACTTTCTCCTCCGCCATGTGTACCATTCGTCCATATCCGCGTTCCATCTCTCCAAGATGTCGGCAACGTTTATCACGTTCTTGCTTTCTGCCGTTGTACATGAGGTCTTGATGTTCTGCCTCTTTAAAAAGGTCCGTGGCTATCTTTTCGCCATGCAATTATCCCAAATTCCACTCGCTGCTCTTAGCCGGACAAAATTGCTTAAGGGAAGAGACACTCTCGGTAATTTGATTTTTTGGATAGGCCTGTTTGTTGGGCCAAGTTTGATCACATCTCTTTATCTTATTGTATAGGTGATCGGTATCCCCGGATGAAATATTTATGGTAGGTACGGTTATGGCTTGGCATCGAATTCGGGATCTGGTCAGAGATGTCGGTTTGAATTGAGGAATAAGGGTATAACTTGTGATAAAGATATTTGACCAGGTGCGGAAACTATGTAAGCGTAGGAATTTTGAGTGTATTTATACCTTCCCTTCTTTCTACTGTTATTCGTATCTATTTGCATTATTATTACTATGTACTAAGATCCTACATTAATACAATATCATACCTATAGCGCCATAGCCTAGAGGCTGCATGCGCAGTATTGTACGTAGTATAATACAATGGATATAAAATAAAATAAAATAAAAAAACTTATCATACGAATATTTATTGCATGTATGGTCTTATGAAAAGGGTGCTTCTTTATTCAGTCCGGTGTATTAAGTGAAAAGTGTTCTGTCCTATACCGGCACACGACATGTTCCGGATTGTTTCTGCCTCATTCCGGAACAGAGTCGTCCTTAATCAGGAACGAGTCGTGTATCGCTTTGAGCGGCTTAATTCCAGATTAACTACTTTATTCCGGAAAAGATTTCTCAAAGATCAGGCTAATTATAGAGTAGTATAGTAGCGTAAGGCTTACCGACACTATGTGTAGACCGCTAGTTATAAAACATTTTAAAATAATTATACTATATACTTAATTTTTATTTTACCTCTAGATATTATTAATAAATAGTTATTATATAAGGTCTAAAGTAGCTATAAATTATACCTATAACGTCTATACGACGTCGCTAAAACAACTACTTAATAAGTGTATATTTACTCATTAATTGATATTTTATAATTAATTAATTAGAGCCTCGAGGTGGGGCCTACGAACCTGCTGGCAGTGATACAACTGATTTGGATTGGATACAAAAATAAGGCAAAAACCAATCCAGATTTCGAATTAAAGCTTAAACCGGTTATATAACCGGTTTAACCAATTAGAACCGGATATAATATATAGATTTGGGGGCAATCTAGTATACAGAAAGGTAGGAAAGCTAAAAGGAAGCCACGGCGTCGTTGAGAAATATAGAGAGCCTATAGGGCCTCCGCAAAGTCAGTAAAAATACCAGTAGTATTAATCGTTGCACGTACTATCGCGAGTCTTGGCATGGTGTTAAGCCTTAATCAATCCTTAATCAGTGTATATTTTACCTTAGCGTTGCCTTAATCGTCATCTTTATCTAAGCTTTTATCTACTCCCTTATATGCTTCCTTAACCACCTCCTCTCCCTCCTCTCCCTCCTACTTATTAATATTAGAATCGTTACCTTTATTAAAGGCTCTGGGCTCTAGGCGCCCAAACCACAACTTAAGGCACTTATTTGCTTTAATAATGTTGGCTTTAAGGCGATTACAAGAGTTAGTAATTAGATAATTTACAGAACTAAATACGTATTCATATTTAGCGCTTATTAATGGTATAGCTAATATATTAAGGGCGAACCTAGCAAGATCTGGCTGTAAGAGGTAGAGGCTATTTTAATAGGCTAGAGGATTAGTAACTTTCTCTGGATTGCTTTTAATATAAGCTTAATAGGCATCTAATTTACTATAAGGCACGGATTTAATCTACTTATAATTTTTTAGGCTACTAAAAGTCTTACCTTATATAAAGCCAATTAGGGTAGGTGGTGTAGCAGTTATAAAAAATACTATACTTATCCTTATATTCCTCTAGCTAAAGGACCTCTATAAGGCCTTATACGCCATAATTAATTAGATCCTTAGGATTACTAGTAAGCTAATACTTCTTATTCTTATTTTAATTAAGTTGCTAATAAAACTACTATTACTTATTATCTAGTAAAAGTACCTAAGCTATATAATAAGTGGCGCTATCGTCTGCTATATTATAATACTCCTTATACTTCCCCTAAAATACGCAGGCAGCTGCTTTAAGGTAGGCGTATTTCTTATAATTACTGTACTATTTATGGTGTTCTTTAAAATTGATTTAGGCGTTCTATATATAATTAAGAAGCCAATCTATTATAATAAACCAGTAGTAGAGCGTGTACTTATAGCCTTAGCTGTATATAGTTACTTTATAGAAAGGTTGTAATACGGATAAGAGCCTCTTAAGGAGAAACCAGTGATATAGTATAAGGCAATTATTCTTAATTCCGTTGCCATGCTTTGGCATATAGGTATCGGAGGTTGGGGTTAAGCTTGGCGTAACCTTGGGTTACGCACGACCCCCTAAGGTCCGCGACATATCGTCCAAATATTACCCCCCCTCCTTTGGTGGTGGCTCCTACTTTTTAGACGTGTTTTTAAGGCCTAGGTTAGTACTAGGTTAGTATAGAGGGCCTTAGCGCGCCTTTAACCTTACTATCGCCTTAACAATCTATTTTCCAACCCTCTCCTATTCTTATGCCCGCGCTGGCTTGCGCAGGGCTTCTGATTTTATATAAGAAGGCCTACTATAATTCTAATTCTATAATATAGAGCTCTCTTCTCCTCCTCCCCCTTTGATATTTACGCGTTTAGTGACTTTATTTACCTACGCCGCGCTTACGCGTCTTCTCCCTAACCTTTTGCGGATATAGAGTCTTTTAAGAATCTTCTTACCCTATGGTCTACTTTGCAGTTAAAGGAAGCCCCCCTAGCCCCCTCCTCCTATAGCCTCTAGAATAAATTTAAGGCCTAGACGGCACGGCTATATAATATTTACAAGGCCTAGCGCTTAAAGAATACTATAAGGGCGTATAAGCTAAAGTAGAAAGAGTGGGAAGACTGGTATATAAGACTAAAAGGTAATATAGATGGCACCCAGGTAATAGAAGATAAGCTTTGCCTATTTTTAGAGCAGTAAGTTATTAACTAAGAATTATGGGCTGCTGGCTATTAAAAACGGAAGTTAAAACGGAAAGAGATATAGAAAGATGGCGAGTGGGTAAAGAAGAGGTAGAAGACGGTTAAGTGGGCAGGGCAGCTAGGGGGAAAGGTAGCTGTAGGGGCAGCCGCAGGTATAGGAGAGGAAGCTGTAAAGGAGAAAGGGGAGATATAGAACAAGGAGGCCCTAGACGCCCTATTTAACAAGATAGTCCAATACTTAGTTATAAATAGCTATGTCTTCGCTATTACTAAGCTTTACGCATAGTAGTTAGAAGGCAAGACCTCGCAGCCACTATAGGGGGCGAAGCTTTTAGTAGTACTAGATAGTGTCTGCCGTAATAAGGACCAGATTTAACGCGTTAACTTTATTAATTAAGGCCTATTTATAATTACTAGTGGCTATAACGTTAAAGGGCTTAAAAAGGCGATTACTTAGTGCTAGGAGACGGGCTCTAAGAAGCTAGGTTTAGTTAAGTCTTGCCTTTAAACTGCAGCTGAGCATTTATTAGGTTCGTATATACCCTATCTAGTCCGGTCTATACGGCTACCGTTTTTTAACCCGTCGTTTTCTAACCCGTTCCTTAGGCTATACTACCATTACCTATAGTAAAAGTAGATAAGATATTTAGCTTGCTAATTTTATTCTTATTAAACTAGAGAACAAAGGGCCTAAACTAGATGAGTTAGCGCCGTATATAATTATGTTAATGTCGGTATCACTTCCGGTGATATGTAATGCTATTGCAATAGTATAGGTGGTAACTGATTTTGATTGATGCTTATTAATTCTCCTATTCTATAGGTGGAATTTGGTAGATTTCCTAAGCTCGCTTAGCTCACGTAATCGCGTGCAACTGCATTACGAAACCTTGTTCAGACACTAGGGGCATTTAGTTTTGTAACGGTGCTTAAGCGCGCCACCTGCCGAATTCTGCTAGATTCCATTAAGTTCTGCTAAATTCTGCTATATCGCTAAAGTGACTAATCACGATTTTCCATACCCAGCATGGAAAATTGCCATTGGCTTACTTAGCACTAGCGCCTTAGCTACTAGCTTAACATCTTTATAATCTCTATTTCTGCCTTTCTGTCTTCTCCTCTCTCTACCCACTTAGTAACCTATAGCTTAATTATATTCGTATTAATTAGGTCCTTCAACGCCTAGTAAGGCTTTAATTTTATTATAGCGTCTATAGGATTACTGCCTCTATTAATCTATTTAATCTCTGCTATCTCTCTTCTTCTATATAATTGTTATAGACATATTAGGTTAACTATAAGTTATTTCTCTTATATTGTCCTGAGTTTAACTAAGTAATTATATAGAGATTTTAAATCAGTATAGAGGATAACTAGTAGTTATTTAAGTTGTAGGATTTTCTTAATAGTTGCTTTAATTATAGCTCTGGTGTTAAATCTGTGGGCCATTCTATATAATTTAGATGCTAAGACACTTTATATAACTTGCTTGCATTTAATAAATAACTAGTAGAGGATATTGGCCTTATTGTCTTTGTCTATAAGTATAATAACAAAGCTAATTTGGGATAAGAGGTTATGGTTATTCGCGAAAGATAAGTCTATAAAGATTATTAATTTAAGGGAGTCTTTGCTGGTATTAAGTTATACAAAACGGAGCCCTCTAGAAGGGTTATTAATTTGCTACTATAGCTGCTTATTAAGCTGCTTTACGTGCTCCTCCTTTAAATTAATAACTTATGCTATAAATAAGAGGTTAAAGGTAGCTTCTGGTTAGCAGACTATAGTAATATAGGCTTCTCTTGCTCTCTAAGCAACGTACTAGTCCTTTAGTATAAGTGCTTTATAAACTTCCCCTCTAGAGCTAGTTAGGTCTGTAACCTTTATAATAACTAACTTTAGGTTCTAGTATTAATGTTCCTAGGTAAGGGTTATTAAGTCCTTTTCTTGCCTAATATAGCCTCCATTAAACTTAATTGGAGTATTTAGTATAAGCTTCTCTCTTTCTTTTACTAGGAACTTTGCCTCCTAAAGCCTAACTTCTTTAGCCTCTATAAAGGTTTTATTAGTAAGGAATAGTGTATTATTAGTCTATAATCCTATAATTTTAAAGCTGTTGTTGGTTGTATATAATAAGTAGGGGTTATATGTTAACTAGTTTATCCATAGCTTATTAAGGTGGTGATAGTAGTATATATTAAACTAATAGTTACTAGCTTCCGGGATACCATATAGTGGTTTAATAACTCTTAGGATTAATTTATTCTTTAGTCTAAGTTCTAGTAGTAAGCGTATAAAGAAGTCTCTATTTAGGTAAGTACTAGATTATATATAAGCTTATAAAATATTATATAGGTATAGAGAAGCTGGTCTTCTTTTATTTCCCTATAGGGTTACTATAAATACTAGAATAATTCTCTAGCTGACACGTTAAATGGTTAGTAACTATATTAGAACTTGTAACAGTGCAAGTGTGGGAGAATTGAGTGAGCGACTTGATTTTGAATGTAGCTCTAGAGTCTCTATATATATATAAGGAAGATGCAGGGAATAGAGATAGGTGGCAAGAATTACAAGGGTAAGCAGCTGAAATGGTGAGATATGCAGGGGTAAGCAGCTGAGGTAGTGAGACGGTAGTAAGCAAGTCCGATCTTAGGTCGACAACAGCATGGTACCAGTAGTCGGTTACAGAACTAGATCTTTGCTATAGTTATTATAGGCTTATATAACTAGTCTAGACTTCTTAAAGGCCTTATCTGTTCTGGCATTCTTAATCTTATTAATAAATTAGGAGTTAAAGATTCTAACTCTTTCTAGAACGTCTGCTGTATTAATAAACTTAAAGATACCTTTTTTAAGTAAACCGTTTATCTCCTTGCGTTAAGACTCTATAAATAATGGTAAGGTATGCTTAAAGGTTATAGTATTAGGTTTTATTAGGCTGTTGTTAATAAATATTAATATATCTATAATATTTTACTAGGACTTTGTTAGCGATTATTGTGTTTATTTTAATTTTTAGGGGGGTATACTAGCTGCTAGTTTCTTAGTTAGTTTCTTGGTTAGTTTCTTAGTTAGTTCCTTAGTTAGTTCTTCCTCTAGTTCCTTATTAGGTTCTTCTGGTTTGGGTTATAGGTATAGCTTTACTACTATAGTCCTAAAATTAGTAGGTCTATTAGGGAGCTATACTTTATATATTTCTCTATTAATTCTAAGTAATTTAAATAGGCTAGTCTATCTACCGCTCTGTTTAGTATTGCCTTTGCGCCATATAAGTACTTCTAAGTTAAGGGGGAGGTTGTGGATTGTAGTAATAGATGGACCATTTTGTTGGTTTAGTATATTATTAACTTGCTTCTTTACCCTAATCCTTGCAATCTCCTCTATTGCCTTCTTTATAGCTGCTGCTTGCTATGTAATAGAGGGTGCTAGTAGGTTAAGTTTGCTTATTTAAGGATAGGTACTAAAGATAAGTAGTGTTAGGACCAAGCCGTCTAGGCTAGCTGTGTTATTGGCGGCTTTTACCGCCATTTATAAAGCTAGTTCTTTGGTTGTTCCTAAGTCCTATAGCTCCTCCGTAATTATCTGGTATACTTAGCATAGTATTAGATAAGCTCTTTCTACCATTCTAATAGACTAGTAAGCTTCTACTGGGACGCTCTTAGTTAATATGGCCATTGCTATAGCGTGCTATTAAAACTCTTTGCTTGCGAAGTTCTTCCTAGCGTTATAGGTAATGTAATTAGGTGGTTTAATATAGGTATTAATCTAATATAGTTATAGGATGTCCCAGGTATATTTTATAGAGATATTACATAGCTATCTTGTAGCTTAAAATCTGGTAGCTTTATTAATTACGTAGAGAATAGGACTCCCATTAATATACATAATATTAATAAAAATAGAATAGTTAAAATCGGAATCTTAGTCTTTTTATAGTGTGAATTTAAACTATTTAGGAGACTTACTATGTTTCTAGCAGTAGGAATAGTACTTAGTAAGGTAATTAATAGCCTACTTATTAATATTATCGTAGCCAGAGTGTTTTAGTACCTTATATAGCTTGTCTACCAATAGATATCTAAAGCAACGGTGGAGTCGGCGGAGTTTAGTAATAGTTAGGTAGTAAGGGTTTTAATTAAATAAGTAGGTTATAAATAACTGTAGTAACTCTTCCTATAATAGGAAGGGGTGACCGAATTAGCGAACTACTGGTACTAATTTTATTGGGGTGACTAGGACGTTCTTAAGGTTATTATAATAGACCTTTAGTATATCTATATCTGCGAGGCATAGTAGGAAGGGTGTATTAGCCTTTATAATGTAAAACTTAACGTTGCCAACTAGTGTATTAACTGTAATAGAGCTAATAGAAGAGGTAGAACCGATGCTAAACTAGACGTTAATAGCGCCAGCCTTTGAGGTATCGATAATGGTATTATAGGTCTTCCTATATACAAGGTATTGTCCGTAACCTACTATTAATCTCTTTAAAGCTCTAGTGTTAATCATCACTCTATAGAACTTGTTAAAGGTATATTAGCTAGTAGCAATATAGGCAAATAGGTCTAAGTTATTATAGTAAGCAGTTAGGTTGGTGCTGGTAATTATATAGGTAAAGGATTGGTCCGCTAAGTTAGTTATAGTATTAATGGCTCCTCCATGCTGTATTGTTCCGAAAAAGGTAAGAAACAGTTTAGTCTATTCTTAGGTTGGAGATGCTGTTGGTAACTTAATATTAATTATAAGAGCTTCTATTACCTTATTAATAGATTCTAAGTTAAGTTTATTACTATCGTTATCTATTCCTTCGTACTTAGTAATGTACTATTAGGCATATCTATTAAAGCGGCGGTTAAATCTATCCTTAAACTTCTTCTTTAATTTGTTATATTTTTCTCTGGAGTATTTGGATAACTAATAACCTTCTTTATTATAGATAAAGCAGCGCTTCTTTGGTAATGCATATCGGCCAAATAAGGATAATTGTGTTCTATAAGGTAATCGAGGGTATTGTCTATAGTAGCGGCGGTTAGTAAAGAAGGCTTAGGGGTTCTTATTATTTAACTTTTTAAATGTTATAATAGAGGATTATAAGTTATTAATTAGGCCAGTTAAGCTATTAAAAGGTTTAAAGCAGGTATATTAACACGCTAGTAACTCCTGGCAGGCGTGAATAAGCTTATTATAAAGGAACTTATCTGTGCGTAAATCTAGGTTAAGACTATACTAGAGGTGTTTTAGTTCTTTAATAAGTAACTATAGGTAGTCTAAGGTTGATTTTCTAGCATTCTCGCTCTTGCCTATTATAGACTTTAGAGTTGTCGAGTTCCATTATCCTAATATACCGCGTCTATATTTAGGTCCCTTAAAGTAATTATATGTGGCGTCGCAGATTTGGTTAAACAAAAAAGTTAGGGTAATGTTTTTAAGGTTAGTGTAGTAGTGGTTAAATGCTAGACCGTATAGTATTGTAGGGTAGGCTTTAACCTTGGCTTCTTAGGGTATGTTAGCTCTGCTATAGAGGTTGTGGAAGATAGTAAGTTTAAAGTCGAAGTTGTTATCTTCTCCGCTATACTTATTGTCTTCCGTGTATATCTTTGCGAGGTTTGTTAACTCCTTGCTAAAACCCTAGTTTTAACTCTGTCCCCTAGGTGGTTTTAGTTGTAGGGTTAAGTTAATATAATTAGGTTCCTATTATAGGGGTAGTATAGGGGTAGGTTAGGGTGTAGTGGGTAGTATTATAAGTAGGGTAGGGTTCGTGGCTAGTAAGATTAAGATTGGGGTTTTAATGGTACTAGTGCTAGCGAAGTTGTTTTTAAGGAGGTAGTTAATTTGTTCTAAGGTAAACTTTCCTCTAGTTACTATATACTCCTTAATCTTAGGCTTAGTCTATTCTATAGGGTCTTCTTTTTACAAGGTGTTAAATAGCGATTTGGGGACTATAGCATTCCTATACTTCTTTATTTATACGCTATTAGTCCGTAGGAACGTTCGGAGCTTTTAGATACCAATTTAGTTGCAATCCTTAAAGATTTATATTATAAAGTTTTGGAAATCTTCCTTATAGACCTCCTATAGTTTATTGTCCTTAAGGTTATACGCTTCGTATTCTAGGATCTTAAACTTTACAAATTTATTAATATCCTTTATAGTGGTTTTGTTGGACTATAAGTTAATGCCTTTAGGCCATTTCTCCTGTCCTGCGTTAACTTGTGCCCTAATATCTAACATGTCGATTCTTGTCTCGTGACTCCTATTAAGTTTAATTTTGGGTTCTGGATAAAAAACGCGTAATAGACGCGAACTAAGGGCCTATTAAAAGGGTTAGTTTCTTAAGTACCTAACGCGTTTAAAATGCGTAATAGACGCGAACTAAGGGCCTATTAGATAGGGGTTAACTTTTTAAATATATGTTAACTAATGCTTCTTAACGTAATCTGGGTAGTATAAAATGCGTAATAGACGTGAACTAAAGGCCTATTAAAAGGGGTTGGTTCCTTAAACATTTAAGGGCTGTATATGAAAAATTAAGGGCCTATTAGATAGGGGTTGACTTTTCAAATACACGTTAACTGATGCTCCTTAGCAGGCGAGATCGGTAGAGGCCTTTAGCAGGGACTAATCGAGCTCGTCTCTCTTTGTAGATGATACGTCTCCTGATCTGTGATCACTGATTAGTGTTGGTATCACTTCCGGTGATACGTAATGCTATTGTAATAGTATGGGTGGTAACTGATTTTGATTGATGCTTATTAATTCTCCTATTCTACAGGTGGAATTTGGTGGATTTCCTGAGCTCGCTTAGCTTACGTGATCGCGTGCAACTGCATTACGAAACCTTGTTCAGACAGTTAATAATAGAATTAGTATAGTAAGGTTAAGTATATGGGCTATATGCAGAACGCTAACCCTATCCTCTGCCCCCTCTCTATAATAGCCTTTTACTTCTTTAACTGCTAGGGTAAAGATAGCGCTAAGAGCTTTCTATCCTTTTAGTAGTTGGAGGACTACTATAACCTATATATCTTCCCTAGTAGTATTAAAGTACCATAATGGCCGCTAAGCTATTATATATAGTTTAAATAGAATAAAAAGATGTTCTAGGGGGTAGGAATTTAATTAAAGGAGAAGACCTATAGCGCCTATAAGTAGAGCGTCTAGTATGCTAAGCTTAGCGGCGTTAAGGAGACCTAAATTAGATAGGCTGGATGCTGGAATATAGACGCGATAATAGGAGCCTACCTTAGCTACCTATCCTATGCGTTTATACGGTTAATTACTAGCTTCCTAAAGAAAGGAAAGAGCTACTTTCTCCCCTACACATAGAAGGTGCTAGAGGAGGCCCTTTATTTAAAGATATAGCCTAAGACTAATGTCTGGCTAAAACGTATAGAGGCCTACTACTTAGGTAGGGCTAATAATAAGGTTGTATAGCTTAACCTTATAGGCTTAGGATTTCTACGCCTCCTCTACGCATTTAGGGTAATCCTATTATAGGACTTAGTAATTCTATATAAGCAGTTCCCGCTTTACCCCCTATAGAAGGACCCCCTTTTTAGCTATAAGGAGTACTAGAGGTTTACCACATAGGTAGAAAGCTCGCTAGCTAACGTAGTTACGCTAAATAAGTTAATTATATAGAAATACTGGCCCGCCTATAAGGCTATAGCTAAGCTAAAATATAAGGCCGCGATCTCTAAAATAAAGGGGGTTTAATTACACATATAGATAATTTTAGAACGCCTTAGCGAGATAAAAAGGTTATTAGTATTATTTATACCTATATAGATCTAGTAAGGGAAGATAGGTATCTAGATAGGGCCTATAAAGTCCATATATCCACCTTTAGGTAAGCCCGCGCCGTCTATATCTACTATATCCGCGCCGCCCGCTTAGCTGTCTATAATATCCGTACTGCCCACTTAGCTGTCTATAATATCTGCACCGTCCGCTTAGCCGTCTACGATATCCGCACCGTCCGCTTAGCCGTTTATAATATCCGCACTGTCCGCTTAGCCGTTTATGATATCCGCACCGTCTGCTTAGCTGTCTACGATATCTGCACCGTCTGCTTAGCCGTCTATAATATCTAAGCCGTCTATAATATCTAAGCCGTCTATAATATCCGCACCACCCCTACTGGCGTAGGCATAAGTTAATACTTAACTATCTCTCCTATTTATCCTTGACCTATAGGCGCCGCTAAGGAAATATAAAATACTTTAAGGCGGTAATTTGGTCTTCTAGCTCTGGACTAAGTGGACTTTAGGGCTAGCAGGTGGGCCGTTAATTAAAGCTCTTAATTACTACTAGGGGGCACACTAGCGGGTTAACAGCGAGGCTATATTCTATAGCCGTCGCCATAGGATAATTAAGGATATAAGACGGCGCGTAGAAGATAGTACGGCAAGAGATAAGAGATAGGCTATTAACCAGCTAGAATAGCTACAAGGCCGGCATTCTTTGGATTGGCTTTATAAGAATATTTAAATAGTTATTTTACTGCGGTAACCAAGACGCCTTAATGCATAACTATACTATAGTGACCGTAACCGTGACTGTAACGCCTTAATATATAACTGCACTGCATTAACTGAGACGCCTTGGTGTAGGACTATACTATAGTAACCAAGACGTCTTAATATAGGACTATACTATAGTAAATATTGTAACTGTAGCCTGGAGTAATATAAAATCTAATATTAAGACCAATTAAACACCTATCTTATAATATTATATAGATAGGGCAACACTAAAAATTAACTAGATTTTGGCTTTAGATTTTAATACTTACTTAAAGTTTATTAAAATCAACCTAACTACTACTAATTTTAATACTTTTAAACTCCTCTTAATGTTGCGGCGATATTCTAATATACCTAATAATATTATAGAGTTGTCTGAGGGCGCCCTATCTCCGCTAAATCCTTATAATTAACTTAGAGTCTTGCTTCTTATAAGCCGACTCCAGCTCCTCTAAAGTAGTATCTACCTTTTTGCCTAAGAGGAAGGCCTAGGCGTAGAGGTTAACTATATAGCCAAAACACTGCAATTAACGTCTCTTTTACTGCTTTACTAATATCTTTAGATATAGGGTCTTAAGAATTAAGTCGACGGCCGCGTTATTAAGCATAAAGTACCCAATTCTACCCCTAATCTTATACTCGCTAATTATATTAAGGATAATTTAGACTTAATTAGCGCTAGAGTGTTTACCTTTAAGCCGTCGCATTATAAGAAGCTTTATCTACTAGGTTCCGTTCTTATTAATATAATAGGTAATAATTATAATAATAGCGTAGTAATTAGGTAATGTTTAGAGGTTAAAGGATAGGTATATATTTAATTAAGCTTCTTATAAGTTGTTCTATAGTTGCCGCTTGTACTTTCTAAACTTATTAATAACCTAACTATATATTATAGTATAAGGCGGAATTAACTTTACAAGGCCTTTATAAGCGTGCTATATTAGCTTTAAGAAAAAGGCGTTCTTGATCTAGTAATATATAATATGGTAATACATAAGCTAGCAAATTAGTAAGATCTTAAAGCGCTTAAACTAGATATTCTAGATATAATCCTAATAGCTAATATAATGCTCTATTAAGCCTTTTAACTTAATTAAATTACCCTTAGTATTTACCTAATAAGTTCTTTTTTAATACGTAAGTATAGTAGAGTTACCATTAAGCTTTAATTACTAATTAGAGAGTAGCTAATATAGATAGAAGAGTTTCTTACTAAGCGGCTAATATATTAAATCCTTCTTCTTATCTAAGCACTAATAATAGTAATAGTATCTAGTTCCTATTACCTCGTGCATAATTATAAAGCCTTTTCCGTCACTCTATATATATAAAGACTTCCTTTTACCACGCCTTTGGCCTATAAGGTTAGCAACTTTATAATACCATTAGCTATAAATCTTAATTTAAATTGGCTTATTAAGTTAGCGTAATAGGAGAGGCTCTTACTTAGATTTGGATTTAGATTTGTAATAGGCAAAAGGCTCTAGCTCTACCTCTATTGTATTTACAGTTATCTTTAGGCGCTTCTTTCTTCTACCACTAGAAGCCTTATTACGTCGCTTATAAGAAATAGCAGGAGCCTTACCTGTAGCACAGCTGCTTAATATATAGCTACTCCCCCCCGCGCGTGTTAATCGGCAGGTAATAGTAATAAAGTTCTCTATATAATTAGAGGATTAAGAGGGTTAAGAAATAAGGGTAGAGGTAAGGGTAATAATTAAAGGCGAGGTATAGGTCTAAATAAGGATTTACAACCTTATCTAGATTAACTCCTTTAGATTAAGTTGGCTATCTATAAAACCTTAAACGGATCATATTGGGAGTTATTTAATTTTAGTTATTATTGCGGAACAATTTTAGGCCAATACACGAGCTATAGCTCCCTTGGTGTGGCGACTTCTCTTACCCAAAACCTTACCACTAAGGCTTTATTGGTTATACTGGATATTAGTTATCTTTAAAGCTTTAAAACAAATCCAGATCGAGCCAATTAAATTAGATAAACCGGATCTAGTTTGGATTTTGGTTTATTTATACTAAACCAAAGTGTATCCAATCCAGTTGCATCACTGCCTGCTGGTCTTCGGACTCAGCAGAGCCAACGCAGAGACGTCGTGGGCAGTAGTGAAAAGTTTTTATATGGGATGGTGAGATCTCGAAAACCACTACTGACGGTTCCCCTTTACAGTAAGTAACTACTACGACCTTATTCTAAGCCTGGTGCAACCCTTGTGGATACAACACGGATTCTAATCGTCCCCTAATAGAAAGCATCGACGACCCCTTACGATTGACGAACGAACGAACGAACGAGCAAATAAATACGCCCCTTTCTAACCCCTAGGGCGATCGCCCGCGGAGCATGCGGTTACTCCCCGTCAATTACTGTCAAACGGACAATCAGGTATGAGAACTCTGTCTATTAAAGAGGGCTCTAGAAGCTCTCTATATATATAAAATAGGTGGCAAATAGAATGACGACTACGTCGTCATTCAATCAGGAATAGGTAATGGAAACAGGTAATGAGACATTCGACGTAATAGAATGACGACGTAGTCGTCATTCAGTCGGGGTAGTGAGACATAAGGTTCTAGACCTGAAGCCAGTATTAAGATGGTGGTAAGGAAATCCGATCCAGTTCGACAATTACCAAATACTGCCTAGCAGCCTGGATTGCCCCCCACGGTTAACCTTGTCTCCTCTCTACGACTGATTACCCTAGAGAGGGTCTAGTAACTAGGGCCTAGGCACAAAAGATATCTAGAGCATATATATATATCCCGCTCGCCTTTCGGTATAAAATGGTAGTTAGAACGGATGAATCCCCATTACGCCTTTGTCGAACTGAATCGGATTTTCTTACCATCGTCTTACTACTGTCTCGGTCACTGACTCGGTTAACGACTCGGTGACCGACTTAGTCTATTACCCCTTCTTCCTTAGGTATATATAGAGGCTCTAGAGCCCACATTCAATAGACAGAGTTCTCATTCCTAATCGTCCGTTCAACAGCCTTCGAGAACTTTAGGGGGGGGAAGTAGGGTGTATATGGCAATGGTCTACAGGATATAGCATATAGGGGACGCGCAAGACGCAAAACATGGAAAACTATAAGCATACGGCAATTAATAGTAAGGCCTAGTTAGAACGTAGTGAACCCTAACTACGGATAAGCCGAGAGAAGGAAGTAGTGGTTACCAAGGAGATCTAACATCTAATGGAGGACGTAGCTATAGGGGTCGTAGGGGCCGTAGCTACGTGCGGAAATAGCAAATTAGGGGTTTTTATCCTATTGAGGTTGTTTATAGGGGTTTTCCTTCCCCTAATATATTAGGGGTTTTTCCTGTTTTTCCTATATATAGAGTTGTCATAGAGTAAGTACAAGCGATAATAATATATAGTGAAGTAGATATTATTCGGACAGGATCTGGGCGTAACTCTTGGCAGTAACTTTACTACCCAAATCTTTTAATTAGCGGCGGCCTAGTAGGTGGTAAGGATAGCTAAGGCACTACTTGGGCACCTATTTTACTAGTAAAAGCCATATATATGCAATTTTTACTAATACTCTTTTACCCCTATATAACCTGCAAGCTGCTATACAATTAAATAAAGATATATATACTTTTGTTACCGCTAAAATTTATACTAGTATGTTAATTAGTTGCTACCTAAGCTCTATATAGTAATGGCTCCCTATACTTTATACCGAGATTCTTATCTAAAATGGACGCTCCTACCTTAGTTACTTTTACCACTATACCTTAAGCAAACTAATTAGTTAAATAGAAGGCCTATAAGAAGCTAAGAAACGAAGATACAATCACGGTAATATAGGTAGCTATTTAATTAATCCCTTTTAAATACTTGCTTAAGCTAGAAGCTAGTAAGTACTATAATACTTATAACTTAGTAATAGCGCTTTAATAACTACGCGTTCTCTTAAGACCGCGAGCTCTATATAAGTGGTAGCTAGATTATATAGCGAGTTTATATAAAATGTAAAGCTTATAGCGAAGAGACTTATAACTACTAGAAACTTATAGAAGAGGACTATTAGTAATTAGGAAGCTAGCTTTATATTAGCTATAAAAAATCTTATAGAGGAGGATATCTAAATACAACTTTATAAGTGGCACGTTGCTAAAAATATTAAGACTATATTAATTAATAGTGGCGGTTATACTAAGGAGAAGCGGAAGCCTTTAGAAAAGTTAATATAAAAGTATATTAAATTAGAGAATCCTATTAAACTTAAAGCCAATTGTGCTGTATTTATATATTAACTTAACTAGCTAAAGGCTCTTAAAGTTAAAGAACACTGGCGCCTAAAAGAAGCCTACTTTAATAAGGCATATATACGCTACTACTATAATTTTAGTGCTAATACCTTATAGCAAGGGGAGTTAATTTACCTAAGGATAAAGCAAAGCTATATAAAGAGCTTAAATTGTTAAAAGTCACTACCTAAATTAAGTTAGTAATTAATAAGAAGTTTAGAAAGTATAAGGTGCTAAAGTATAAAAATTATAGGGAGTTTTTCCGGGTTTAAAATACCTATATATTCCGGTTACTATAGGGCTAAGTAACTAATAAGGCTATTAGGCGTATACAAGACAAATAGGAGGTTATTAAATTTAACTATAGGCAATTTAGCTAATTTAGTAAGAACTACTAAAGGTATAGGCCGCTTAAGGAGAGTTAAGTTATTATTTATACAAGTTAGCGACTTCTAGAGTTTTATACTTATAGATTTAATACTAAGAATAGCTATAGTAAATACGGTTGCTATTTAGTATAAGGCGACTATAACCTTCCTATTTAATATAGCCTCCTATATTATTATTAAATAGAGAAAGCTATATAAGACTTAGCATTGCCACTACTAAGTTTTCTCTATCTATGGTGGCTACTTAATAGGCCGCCTACTATTACATTTAACTAGCAGCTAAGCTATACTATTTAAATTAGCGCTAATAATAAAGCTACTATTAATAGTGATTATTTTAGTAATAGTAGAGTAGATTTGGCGTTAGGTATAGAAAGTATAGTCTATAATATAATTATAAAGATATATCTACCTAAGTAAAAGTTCTTATAGACTTATTCCAGTGATTGACTTAATAGCTTTTTTTTAAATTTAAAGAGCTACGTAATAAGGATAATCTTATACTAGTAAAGATACCTAATACTATTTAAACTTTAAAGGTAGAGTTAAAGAAGAAGAAGGGTAAGGCTAAAAAGGTAATAAAGAATAAAGAGTAAGTAAAATAATATAAGAAGCAATAGAAGAAGAGATAGTAGCTAGCAGTAGGCATATATAAGGAGCTTAAAATATTTAAGAGTATAGAGTTGTTAAGTATACCGCTTATATTAACTGCGCCTAAAAGGTTATAGCACTTGCTAAGAAGCGGAAATATTAGTTACTAACCTTACCTATAGCCTCTAGAAAGCCTACTAAGAAGCCTTTAAATAACTTAGTTATATTATAGGGTAGCCTACCTATAGTGCCTATATTAAGGGTAGAGTTAAAGTAGGAGTTAATATTATTAAATATATTTATTTATCTAGTAGGATCGCCTTCTAGTATAACATCCTCTAGCTAAGACTTTAACGACTCCCTTATATAGCTTAATACTTAGAATATTAACTTTATATTATTATAGTTTAAACCAGGTAAGGAAATTAACACGGCATAAATTAAAATATAGGTAATAGTTATCCAGCTTATATAAACCTAAGCCAAATTAGGAAAACGTATACTGGCTTAGAGTTAACTAAAGACGTAGCCATTTGATACTGTTTTGCAGGTTTAATAAATATAACTATTCCTAACCAATAGTAGTAATTTATAGCTTACTACCTTACGCTATATTTGATATGCATATAAAAAAGTCCTCTATAACTTAGCTAGACCCTACTACTAATATTAACAATATTAGTAGGGAGTTGTTAATAATGTCTATATGGCAAGCTTTTTAGCGACACGATTTTTAATAATCGCGATCTTAATTATTTGGGATGTCTCTATTACTATAGTGGCTACTATAGTAATAGAAACACCCCTAATAATGAACTCTCCTAAGGTTTAACACCACACTAAGTACTATAGCCCTCCTATAGTAACTAAGCAGCCTTAACTTCCTTTTAATGCTTAGCGCTAAGTCTTATTATATTGCCTCTAAACTTTATAATCCTGATTATATTGCTATAGAGCCTTGTAAGCCTTATTATATTACCGCTGAGGCCCTTAGCCTAATTTAGTAGTAGGATGTCGCGGGTTTAGTTTCTATTAGTAGTATATTTAAAAAAAAAGATTTTTTTTTATTAAATTACATATTAGCAAGGCTTTAAATTAATTATATTGTTCTTATCTTATTTTTAATACCCCAAGTTACATTAAACCTATATATTTATATTATAGCCTAAGGGCTACTTAGGCTAGCTTTAAATTAAATTAAAGCAATTATAGAACTTACCGTACCACTACGCCGTAGGGACTTTATATTATAATATCTATAATTTAATTAAATTATAACACCTTCCTAAACCTTATAATTGTATATTTTCGCGTATAATACTATGCTAAGGCCTATAATATAGGTACAGATTATAACTTAAGTATAGCTAAATTATAACGCTGTGGCTCTATTCCAATTAATTAACATATAGCTCTAAGCCACTAATTTTATATTAGCAGAATTAAACTTAGTAAAAGATTTGAGTAGTAAAGTTACTACTAAAAGTTACTATCCGTATCCTATCCGGATATTATTAAGCTATATATATAAACTGCGTAATAAAGTCAAAATGTTTAGGGTTGTAAATTAATTAAATTGAAAGCTTTGAAAGCAAAGAGCTCAGTTAATTAAATTGATTAAATTAATATTAAAGTCTTGGTAACTAGTTTAACTAAGTTTAATTAGTATAGTAGTTAGCAACTATTATAAGCTCTTAGCATAGAGCTAATGCATAACGACCTACCTAGTAACGCCTTAACTACTTCCTACCGTCCTTTCTGTCGTCCGGCTCTTAATATAGGTCTATTACAAGTCTTAGTATAGTGTTAACTTACCCTTTTATTATGGTCTGTAAGGACTTTAATAGAATAATTGCTTCCTATATAATAATATCGCTAGTGCTTTATTACTGCGACTATTGTAAATAGCTCCTGGTTATATGTTATATAACACTATTTTATAGAGGTATTTTTCTTAACTAAAACGCTATAGGATGCTATACTTCGTCTTTTAATTAAGATATAATTGCCCTCAGGGCGAAGCCGGATATATCCGTTTTAAGGCATATATATAGCTCCCAGAAGAAGTGTATTAGGATTAGCGCTAATATAAATTAATCTTTTAACCGGTCTATAGCCTACTTAGTAGCTTCCCTAAATATAAAGAATTCTATCTTCTTACCGTTCTTAGATCCCTTTAGTAGATTAGTAATTAGAAATATTACTTACGTATAGTAAATAATAAATATTTAGTAGAAGTTTGCCGTGCCTAAAAAAACCTATACTTCTCTAAATATTATAGGGTAGGGTTATTCCCTAATTACGTCCACCCAGCTTTTTTTATTAACACTCCGTTAATATTAACAATAAAGCCTAGAGAATTAATACTAGTAGTATAATTTTTTTTATAGGTTTATATAGAGCTTATATTCCCACAGTCTTTCTAGTACTATTTATATATAGTGCGTATATACTTTATGGTTATTAGAGTAGACTATAAGGTAGACTATATATATTATATTTAATAGGCCTAATAATACCTTATTAATATAGGCCTAAAATATTACTAGTGCGTTAGTAAGCCTAAATAGTATTACTAGGTACTTAAAGTGGCCGTACTATATTTAGAACGCCGTTTTTTACTTATTACCGGCTTTAATCTAGATTTAATAGTATATATCTTTTAGATCTAATTTTGTAAATATTTTTACGCCTAATAGTCTATTAATAAGCTCCCCTGTTAAGGGTAGCGGGTAGTAATTTTTTATAGTAATTCTATTAAGCGCCTAATAGTTAATATAAAGATATAGGGTCCTATCCTTCTTAGGTATAAATATAATTAGTGCTCCTACCAGGCTTATAGAAGGCTAAATCTATCCTTTCTAAAGATTGTCCACTATATATTAATATAATACCGCTAGCTCGTTTTTTAATAGGTTATATAGTGGTCTAAAAGGAGGTTACTTATCCCCTATATATATCTTACACTTAACCAATATAAGATTAGGTAAGGTTTATGCAGCCTCTTTATTAGAAACATCCTCTAAGTCTATATATTCCTATAAAATCTTTAGTTCCTTAACTATATATAGCCAGACATCTAAAAAGAAATACTCTATATCCTCATTCTTGGTGTTAAGAGTAGTATATATAGCATATGCCCACCCTTCTTCTTATATATAGTTTAAGAAAGTCTTTTAATCTTTAACTATAATATATAGTTAAGACTTCTGGTGTTGATATAAGGCTAAAGGCTAATTAATATTAGGATTAACTTATTAAAGCTATAGGTATCCCAAAACAAGATTATACCCCTTAATTTCTGCGGCGCAGAAACACATCTTCTATATATTATATAGACTATCGCGGTCCTAGCTAGCTACGGAAAAAGTTTATTCCCTATAGTATAGGATCTAGTAATCTCTAATACTTTAAACGGTACGTACCTTTAAGCCGCTAAGGTCCAAATCTAATTCTTTACTAGTAATTAAGAAATAAACCCTATAGTTACGCCGCTGTCCATAAGGCAGTCTCATATTACCTATTTATTATTAACTTAAAGGGAGATAGAAATAACTATACGGTAGCTTACCCCATCCTTCTTTTACTAGTCTAGTATAAGGGAGTAAAGATCTACTAGGCTCTCTCTTTTCCTAATTAAGCTAACTCTTACTTTTTTTTACCGGTAGAAGCGCTGTATATAGCCCTTCCTGCTATAGTTATAACATATATATAACTCTTGGTTCCACGGTTTCTGCCTATTATTATTCTAGGGTTAACTAGCATTGCCCTAGGGCTATAAAGCCTGCTCGCGTTATCCTTCTATATAGTGGTTAGATTGGAATCTACTCCTTTTATTAAAGCTAAGTCTAGTTCTATGCTCTTTATTATTAGCGTCTTGTTCCTTTTACTTACCTAAAGAGTTTTTTTTAGCGTTCTTAATCTAAGTAGCTTTAGAGATAAGCTTTTCTTAAGAGGTAGGAATTTTACCCTTCTCCTATATAGCCTGTTAAATCTTAGGTTATAACTTAGTAAGTAGTTGGTAAAGTTATATAGCGTTATCCTATAGGTTTAAGTAGAGTATATTATCTTCTAGCTCTTCTAAGTAGTTTATAAACTAGATGTTACGGAGCGAGTATAAGCGGTAATAATATATAGCGAAGTAGATATTATTAAGCTATATACATAAACTGCGTAATAAAGTCAAGACGTTGCGTAAGGAGAGAAGGTAAGGAAACGGGAGGAAAGGGTATATATTATTAGTTTGGTTGCTTGGTCAATATATATATAAAGTAGAATAGAATTCAAGTAGCGGTCTTAGCAGTGTGACGGCGCTGGGGCGCGTCACCTAGTCAGGGGTTCGCTTAGGGCTTGGCTTGTGTATTTAGACGTGGCCTCACCACCTTCTGCTCCTTACCTTGATATCTTCGTAATACAGCATTTGTTCAAGCACACGTTGCATTCGTTCAAGCTTTGGTTCAGAGGCATTTGTTCAAGCCGTGCGGCATTTGTTCGAGCCGTTACAAGCAGAACTTAGCAAAATTTAGTGGACTTAGTAGAATATAGCAAAATGCGGCAGATTGCCGTTAGATTGCCGTAGATTGCCGTCTCGTGGTTAGTCTCTTCTTACTGCGTTAGTGGAAACAGGTAGATGTGTATAAGGTATTACAGAGGTGTCCTATAATAATACCCCCCCTTAAACTTAAGCTTCTACAAGATAGGGCTATAGTAGTTTTAAGTGGAGTTTATAAAAGTCTTTTGCGGCTTATATAAGTCCTATAGAGTTAACGGGTTCCTATAAGGGCTTAGTAAAGCCTCTCTTTTTATAAGGTATATATATTTACGTTTCCGTTTATTATACTTAATATTATTAACTCTTTTAATAAGGTACTTATCCTTACTATCTACTTTAACTAATAGGGGAGGGTTTTAGATCTATTTAGGTAGGGCATCTAATATAGGGTGGATTTTAACTGTATTAGGGAGCTTTAGTTAGTAGGTATAAGGAAAAACAACTTTTTTAACCTTATAAGGGCCGGTGTTCTTCCAATTAAGTTTCTTAGTAGGTTGTTTTATATTTAGATTTCTTATATTTAGCTAGATAAAGTTACTAACTTAGTAGGGTAGTACTAGGGTTTAGTTCTTATTTGCTGCGGCTTTATAGACAGATTGGGCCTATATTATTTTATTAGTAAGGAACTCTTATAGTTCTTCCATCTTCTTTACAAATTTATTTACTTTTATAACTTATAAGGCCTAATAAGCTAGGCGAGGAATATTACTAAAGGGTTTAAAGCCTATTTATAGGTACTAATTATAATTAGCTAGGAATGGGGAGACCTTTATAGTTTCTAAGACGGAGTTATTTGTAGTAAACTTAGTAAATATAAGCCAGTCCATCTAGTCATCCTATAAATATGATGTATATATCTAAATATACTATTCCATTATAGTATTTATATATTCCGTTTAACTATCCGTTTCTAGGTAATATACTATATGTTAGTGGGGGGGGGGGGGGGGGTTAGGGCATCCACAGGAGCTTCCTCACGTGATAGCTTCGCTTGTTGTATATATTCTCATCATTTGTGACTACTCCACGGTATGGAGTCCTCACACACCATACACCTGCATCCCCGTGTGACACTATAGATAATAGTGCTTTAATATAGAGTTGGGTAGTTAGTTCTTTCTAGAATACTAAAACAAACTGGCTGCCTTTATTGGAGGTAATTGTTTTAGGGAGTCTGTGGAGTTTCTATATATAATCTAGGAATAGTTAGACAACGGTAGGTATTAATATATTAGGGTAGGCAATTAAGTGTCTTATTTTAGATAGTTAATCTATAACTACTATAATATTTACGCAGCCTTTACTTATAGGGAGATTAACAACAAAGTTAATTAAGATATCCTTCTATCTTTAGTCCAAAACAGGTAGTAGCTTTAAAAAGCCGTTATATATCTTATACAAAGCTTTAGCTTATTAGTAGGTATAGCAGCTAGAGACGTACCTTTATATTATATTATATATATTCGGCCAGTAGTACTCCTATTAAAGTAGTTACAGAGTTTTTCCATAGCCTAGGTAGCTAGCTACTAGTAGGTTATATACATGTTTAAAAAGCTTAAGTTTAAGTTTATTATAGTTAGGTATAACTAGGCGGTTTTAGTAGTATAAGCGGTCTCTATAAGCTTTATATTTACTTAAAGAAGTCTTTTTAAAGCGTCTAACGCCATCTTAAATTAGCTTAAGTGTCTCTTAGATAAACTCATTATTTAGGTATTTATTAATTATAATCTATTTAATTAATTAATTAGTTATTTTAAGGATATATACTGTAAGGTCTTTAGCTAGGGGATTAAATAATTTAGGGCGAAGTAGGGGTAAATTATAGTAGGCGCGCGCTTCTTCCTGTACTAGTATATCTTATAAATATTAAGTTAGTGTTACGGACGCTTTAAGTACGATGTTACGACTACTTAGAGAAGAGTCGGAGGAAGCTAGTTGGTTAATACAGGCACGGTCCAGGATAGATCCGGTGGAACTATATGATGAGGAATGGTAACCGAGGTCACATAGTGTGCTACATAATAAACACAAGGAACGGGAGGAACTTACGTACCTTACGTATAATACGTACATCACGTACAAGAGAGGATTTCTTAGGAGTACGGTTGTATATTTAAAGGACCTTAGTCCCTACCATAGATAGTTCTCTCCTTGTAGTGAATCTCAGAATACAATTAGAGTTAATCTGTTGGGCAACCACTCTACTAGTTATTATTATGTTGTTAATTTGTTCTTACCTACATACCTAGCCCAATAATAGGACCCACTATAGTTCCTACTACAAGGTTCCGTTACACATTTACTACTAAGGTTACGGTATTAAATAAAGTTGAATAACATGCCACCCAAAGCACTAGTCGCTACGACGTTAACAGCAGCCACAACCTTAGGACCAGGAGATACCAGTATAAACAATAGGGATTCTTAAGTGGTTATAAGAGGTTAGTTACAGGAAATAGTTAATCACTTATAAGATAATAGTAGGATACTTAAAGAACGCATTAATGGAATTAGAGCAGCAAAGATTAAGTTACCTTTAATTAAATAGTTTATAGGAGAAAAGTTAAAGCTTAAGGGATTTCTTATATAGATGCACTTTAAGGTTGTATAGGAAGGAGCGAAGTTAGTAACATCATTGGATTAAGTAGCCTATGCAGGATTGTTCCTAACAGGGAGAGCACTTAAGTGGTTTAAACTATATTTTACGGAGATATAGGCCAATGGCATAACAACTACTAACCAGGACGTACGGTATATATTCACCAGTTGGAATAGGTTTATAGAACAACTAATATAGATATTTAGAGACCTGGAATCCATAATTATAGCAAAACGAAAGCTTTAGAACTTAGTACAACGCACTTTAGCAATTAAGTATATAACGCAGTTTCAAACACTAGCCACGTAGGTTAAGTGGAACGATAGGGCGCTTATAGTATAGTATAAATAGGGACTTAAGGCTAAAGTCCAGGACGTAATTATCCTAATAGAAGATGCGGATACTCTAAGGGAGTTAATAGACCAGTTAATAAAGATTAATAATAGGATCTATTAAAGGGAATAAGCTAAGAAAGGGTAAGACAGAGTTCTATAGTCGTATAAGGCGCAGAGTACGCAACAACAGACACAGAGTTAAAAACTATGGAATGGTATAGAGTTAATAGACCTAAGTGGTACTAAAGAAACCTAAAGGTGGGAAAAGAAACTATAGAAACCTAGAGGTTAAGGATCTAGTAATTAAAGGACCAAGGAGTAGAGGCTAAACTAGGGATCTTAGCAGTAAAAGACGTTTAGGCAGACTCTATAGCAAAATTAGTGGTTTAGAGATGGAGCTTATATAAATTATGGAAAACAAGGTCATTTCGCTAGAGACTATAGAGGTGGTTAGAGTAACTATATGGTAAAGGGAACCTAACCAGCAGCGGACACGTATATATAGAGGGATAATGGTGCACTGTAAGGAACAAAAGAATGTTTAATTAATAGTTTCGCGTTTTGTTATAATAACGCATGCTAAATTTATAAGGACGCTAAGTATAGCGTAAGCTATTGGCTATAAGAGCTATTATTATCTAAGTTTAAAGGAACCAACGAACTAGCTCGCAGATTGGACATTAAAGATAATAAATTTAACACAGGCGAAGTATTTACCGATAATAAGGCAATAAAGGCAGCTTACTAGGAGCATGCGGACCTTAGAGAAGTTAAGACAGAAGCAGAGACTAAGACCATTATAGAATAAGGTTTAGTAACGGGCATTATAATACCGTTAGATACAATTTCCATTGCTTTATAAGACGATAGGAGTAATGTTTAAAAGAAACTAAGTAAGTAGACGACTGCTAGTACTAGCTTATTACTTAATAAAGGCAAAAAGCCATAGGCTTAAGATTCTTAGGAAAAGATATAAGACGCTTAAGATTCTTAAGACAAGATAAGACATACCCAAGGACCCATAACGGACGAAAACTGATAGGAAAGGGTAGTAACTCAGTTCAGTAACAAACGAATGAGTATAGGACGCAAGTTTAAGAACTATAAGTTTAGGGAATAAATAAGAACGTCAGTAATCCTAGGGGAGTATAGTACTTAGCCTAAAGATTGAAAAGTTAGTACTAGGATTAAAAAGCAAGACAACTATGGGGATCTAGCTGCGAGACGCAGAAAACAAGAAACTATAGATAAGTTTAGATAAAGAATCATCGCATAGCAAGAGCAAAAGCTAGATAAGAGGTCAGCTATGCTAGGTTATATAAGGGACAGAGCACCCGTATAAAGAGTTACTAATAGGCTAAGTGCAGGGACACCTAGGGCAAAGTGGTTAGATAAACTAGAATAAGAAGAGGATCTAGACATCCCAACTAGGTTTAAAAAAAGACACACTAAAGGATATTACGACGTAGCGATAACAAGGTACTTTCTAATAGATAAACCATACACACTAAACCAGTTATACGGAAAGTGGTATAGGCAACAACATAATAACAAATAGGAAGATTTTTATATATAGCTAGACGAAAAAGTTGTCTAAGACTAACCTATTATGGAAAAACGTATAAGTCACATTAAAGGAGCGTTAACTATGACGTTAAGGAACCTAGAAGAAGAATCCAGGGACTAGAAAAGCGAACGACAAATTTTAGTACCTGTAATAGAGATACTAGTGGTCAGGTTAACTAGGTATAGGTTTAAACTTAAAAGTAAAGATAAACCAAGAGTTGACCTAAAATATACAGCGTATTATACACTATTATAGATAGCTTGTGTGGATAACACGTGCAATATATATAGAGCACTAAAAGATAAGAACCAGAAATACCCAGTAAGGATATATTAGGCACCAGAAGAAAAGCGGTTTAGGGATGCTAAGTATATACATAGATAGCACCCAGTAGAAGTATAAGGTTAGGGAGACTTAACACTATAACCAGGAAGATTCCTTATAGAAGAATACCTAAATGGATAATAGTGGTAGGAGTGCCCAGAGAACACTTATTTATAGCATATAGAGGAAAAGAAATAAACTAAATATTAGCCTAAGTTAGACTAAGTATAAATAGAATCTAGCAGCCAACAGTTAGGAAAAGGGGAGGCGTATAGGACTAGAGGGAACTAGTATTAAAGCCTTAGACCCTTAAAGGAATTTAAGGACAGCACTTAAATTTATAAGTTAAGTAGCAAGATTAACAGTTCGAAGCATTAGTAGATAGTGGAGTAATAAGAAACCACATATTACCAAAGGCAGTAGAAAGAATAGGGTTACTATATAGACAGAAGGAACACCTATATCCACTTATAATAATTTTAGAAGATTAGATAGCCTATAGCGGAGGCATTATTAATCTTAAAATAGGACCTATTTAGTTAACTATTAAAGGGAGACCAGTTAGAATGTCTTTTAATATCCTACTGTTAAGACAGGACAAGGCGATACTAGGAATGCTTTAGTTATAGAAGTATAATCTAAAGATCAATTAGGTTATAGGTTAAGTTGATATTAAAAATACTTAATAACGCAGAACGCGATAGCAAGCCAAGTTAGTATAGTACTAGGTTAGAGTGATGTATAAAGAGACTAAGCGAAGCTTAAGTTATATACCAAAGAGATACCACAAGTACGGAAAAAAGTTATGGTCACTAAAAAGTGAAAAGCTGTTAGAGCATACAGCATAGGACTATAAAATAGAGTTAGAAGAGGGAATAAGTCTAAAGTTCTTTCTAATTTATAAGCTTACTAAAACAGAGTTAGTAGCGCTTAAGGAGTTTATCCAGGAGAACTTACGCAAGGGATATATTAGACCATTATAGTTATTAGCAGGATATCCAGTATCATTTATCCTGAAGAAAAATGGAAAACTTAGGATATATATAGACTACAGACAGTTAAATAGCATTACTAGAAAGAATAGGTATCCTTTACCCTTAATTAGCGAAATCTAAGATAGGATAGGCAACGCGAAGATCTTTACAAAGATAGATCTAAGATGGGCGTACTACCAGATTAGGATCAAGGAAGGTAACAAATAGAAGGCAGCCTTTAGGTTAAAGGAAGGACTATATAAGCCATTAGTTATATAATTTGGACTTATAAACGTATTAGTAATATTCCAGAAGCGAATTAATAGTGTATTAGGAGAACACCTAGATAAATTTATTATAGCATATTTTGATAATATTATTATCTACTTAGCTAGTAAGGAGGAACATGGAAAACATATTAAATAGGTCTTAAAGAGACTACAAGAAGAACAGATGCTAGTAGCAATTAAGAAATACAAGTTCTTTATAAGAAAGACTGATTTTATAGGATTTATTATTAAACTAGGAAAGATTAGTATAGACCTAAAGAAAGTTAAAGCTATAGTAAGTTGGCAAGATCTAGAGAACGTTATATAGTTAAGGTCGTTTCTAGGGTTTTATAACTACTATAGGAGGTTTATGGCACAGTGGTTAAAAAGTATTAAGCCATTTACCAGGCTAATAAAGAAGGAGGAACCATAGGTTTAGGGTAGTAAGTAGAAGAAGCTATTCCAAGAACTTAAAGAGTTATTTACCTAAGAACTAGTCCTTAAGATCTATTAACCAAAGTTAAAAACGGTTGTTAAGACAGATATATTAGACTTTGCACTAAAAGCATATTTGCTATAGAAGCACTAAGACACATAGCATCCAGTAGCGTACTATAGTTGGAAGATGACACCACTAGAGTTAAACTATAATATTTACAACAAAGAGTTGCTAGGCATAGTTGCAGCACTTAAGAAATGGAGAGCATTCTTACAAGGCATAGAGAAACCGTTTATAGTTAAGACGGACTATAAGAACCTTATAAGTTTCCTAACAATAAAGGAACTTAATAGAAAACAGGTTAGATGGGCGGAAATGCTTATAGAATACTATTTCGAGATTTAGCATACCAAGGGTATAGACAATGCACGAGCAGATGCTCTAAGCAGAAAGGCTGAACTACAAAGTAATAAGAAGCCATTAGGAGCTTTATTATAAAAAGACCAAGACGGATTAATTAGGTATAATTATCCAAAGGTTATAGCAACTAAAGAAAGTCAGATCTATAAATTACTAGAAAGTAATTAGACACAGAAGATCTAAAAAGTATAAGTAGAGGATCCAGACGTAGAGCAATATAAAAATAGAGAAGCAACGTATATGCCTAAGTCTATTATAAAAGAATTTGTTAAGGAATTCTATAAGGGAATAATATAAGGATATAACGGGTCTATAGGACTAGTGTTAAGACTTTAAAAGGAGTATATTATTTAAGGAATCTAGGGACTAGCTAAACAAGTTATAAAGGAGTGTTTAGATTGCCAGAGAAACAAACCAACAAGGCATAAGCTATATAGAGGGCTACAACCTATTGAAATACCAGAAAGACTATAGGAAGTTATATTATAGGACTTTATTATTAAGTTACTAAAGTTAAAAGATCCTATTATAGAACAAGATTATAACGCAATCTTAGTAATAGTGGACAAGCTAACAAAGTAGGGATACTTTATAGTGTGTATAGAGGAAATATTAGTAGAAGATATCGCTAGAATCTATATAAAGGAAGTGTTTATAAGATATAAAGCACTAGGTAAGATTATATCAGACAGAGATCTAAGATTTATAGCAGTATTTTAGAAAGTATTTCTGGCAGAATAAGGAGTTCGCGTAGTAACCTCTATAGCATATTATCCGCAGACGGACGGATAAATAGAAAGACTAAACTAGACACTAGAACAGTATCTAAGGCATTATATTAACTACGCACAGAATAATTGGGTATTATTATTACTAGTTATATAGTTTGCATACAATATAACACTACAAGAAGGAATAGGGACATTACCATTTAAGGCGAATTATAGGTACGAGCTAAGAACATTATTATCGCCACATTAAGCAAAGAAAATAAGTAGCACAGCTAAGCAAAGAATGGAGATGTTAATAAATCTTTATATAGACCTTAAAGAAATAGCTAAACTAGTATAAGAGTAAATAAAAAGGTACTATAATGCTAAGAGATCTAAGGGACCAGATCTTAAGGAGGGAGATAAAGTGTAGCTATTATACAAAAATTTCAAAAGTTAATAACTAAGCAAGAAGTTGGACTACGTCAGACTAAAACCTTTTAAAATTATATAAAGAATTTTATTGGTTATGTATAAGTTAAACTTACTAGCTAAAATAAAGATCTACCCTATATAATACGTTGCAATGCTAGAACCAGTACACGGAAACATTAAACCACCAGTTTATAAGGCAGACATATATAGAGGACAAGAAGAAGACAAGTAGCAAGTTTTAAAGATTATTAGTTATAAGGATATAGATAATAAAATATAGTATAAAGTAAAGTAGATAGGCTATAGTAAGACTACCTAAGAACTACTAAGCAACCTAAAAAGTGCTATGGGAAAGGTATAGAAGTATCAGAAGAAAGCAGGTTAGGCAATATTAACAAGGAAGGATTACCAAAAAATAAGTTACCTAAGGGGGACCTAAGAGGAGTAACTGCTAAGCTACTTGGAGTTATTTCCCTTATAGGAGGAGAGCTAGTCCTTTTATTACCTAGCTTAAATAGACCCTGTAGAACCAGTTTCCACTCCTTAGAATAAACCTTCTTATAAACTTTCTTAAGACGAAGTAAGTAAGCGGAGGCTGTAATATAAGTATCTAGGGCCTTCTGCTTCGCATCCCGAGAGCGCTTAAGCTTAGCAAGGGCCTACGCGAGGTCACTATTAAGCTTCGCAGTGATAGATTAAACATAAGACCCTATAATAAGTTACTTAGGGAACTTAAAGACTACTAAGAGTTATAGGACGCGCATACTTAGCATTAAAGGTAGAACGAATATTATAAGACGATTAAATGTTTGCTTTAGTGCACTCTAAATAAGAGGATGGTTGTTAAGATAAAGGACTTACTAGTATAATACAAACCAACCCCTCTTTCGCACAACAAGAACACGGAGACGGCATAATTTCACCTAGCAATAAAATGGAAGCAACAGTACAAGCACGTTATTACGCGTATAAAGAAGAAGAGGCTTTAGGTATAATAAGCAAGGATATTAACCAAATTAATTAAACGGACATTACACCTCTAGTAGACGACTTAGAGATGTTAGAAATCTTCAAGGACAAAAATAAAGAGGAGAAAGATAGTGTTATAGACGCTTTAAGTACAATATTACAACTACTTAGAGAAGAGTTAAAGGAAGCTAGTTGGTTAATATAAGCACGGTCCAGGATAGATCTGGTGGAACTATATAACAAGGAATGGTAACCGAGGTCATATAGTATGCTATATAGTAAACGCGAGGAACAGGAGGAACTTATATACCTTACGTATAATACGTATATCACGTACAAGAGAGGATTTCTTAGGAGTATGGTTGTGTATTTAAAGGACCTTAGTCCCTACCGTAGATAGTTCTCTCCTTGTAGTAAATCTTAGAATACAATTAAAGTTAATCTATTAGGCAACTACTCCACCAGTTATTATTATGTTGTTAATTTATTCTTACCTACATACCCAGCCTAATAATAGGACCCACCGTAGTTCCTGCTACAAGGTTCCATTATAGTTAGGGCATTAGGTTTTTAACCTTAAACGCCTAAGCGATATATAATTAAGAATTAGAAATAAAATAGATATTCTAACTAGTGGGCTTAATAATAACTTAGCTGTTTTATGGTTATACAATACTATAGATTTTTATGGTTATATAATACTATAGATTTTTATAGTTGCTAAGGACCTTAATTAGAAAGCTGGCACCCTCTAGTTTAGGTCGCCATTATTTAAAACATCTAATAATAGCTAATAATTCCTTATTATAGATCTTGTAGTTATATTTAGCTAGATTTAGTTGTTTTAAAAAGTATACTATAGGGTGCAGTACTCCTTTTTTATTATACTAAGATAGAATACCTTTGGTAACGTAGTTAGATAAGTTAGCTTCTATAATACTCTTTTAGTTTGGATTAAAGTGTTAGAGTATAGGTATAGTAATAAATATAACTTTTAGATAGGTAAAGGCCTTCTTATATTTCTTATTAAAAATAAAGGTTTTATCCTTTTAGGTTAGAGCTATAAGGAGTAAGACTAGGGCGGAGAAGTTATTAATAAACTTGTTAGTCACATAGGGTGACTTACCAATAACGACTACTCGAGTAGGTTATAGTGATATTGGTTAAAAGCTTATTTCCTTATAATAAGGAAGGGCGAGGAGCTTAAGGCTCCTCGCCACGCTAGTGCCGTAGCGACACGTAATATATTCCCAACACTAGCAATTCTTCTTTTATGGTTGCCACCTATATATATATACCGCTTGACCAGTATAACAAATATTAATCCTCCTCACTCACTATTACTATTGTAATATGTGACGGCTCGCACAAATGCCTTTAAACCAAAAAAGAATTATTAGGGAGTAGTAGGAAGATATATCGCGAGGGCCGCTAAGGCGCTAGTGGTAAGCGAACCAATAGCGATTTTCTATCCCAGGGATGGAAAATCCTAATTGGTTATTAGAAGTTAGGGTGGATATTATATTAAGGCCGCTAAGGCGCTAAGTGTAAGCGAGCCAATGGCGATTTTCCATACTGGGTATAGAAAATCCTAATTGGCTGGCTTGAAGTTAGGGTCCATAGAATACTATAAGTGGTGTGCTCTAGTATCGTTACGAAGTTTTACTCTTACTCCCTTTTAACCCAACCTTTAACTCGCATATATAGAGTGTTTATGTTAACAAACGTTTCTAGAGCCTTATTTGGGTTTGCCTTTATTATTACATCTGCCGGGTTATCTTGGCCATTAATCCATTAAATTTTAAAGAGTTCTTACCGCTTGTAGGATTACCAAAGTGCCATAATGTCGATTATAAGGCGCTTTTTCTTTGTGGTACCAAGCTTGACTAAACACTTATAGAGGGAATATAAGTCGGTACACACAATTATAGGGATAATAGGGAGTTTAAGTTAATCTATAATTATTTTTAGGGTAGTTCTAATTGTAATTACTATATTAACTCCGCCAACTATTCTATATATCTCTGATACTAGAACGCTTTGAGTAACATACTTACTCTTAGTTAAGCTCCAGTAGATAAGATTACTATAGATTATAAAGTTATTCTCTCTAGTAGATTTGTTTATAATAATAATCTTATATCCTAGCTAGGAGCTAAAATCTTTGTTATTTGCGAACGATCTATTAACAAATACAAATAGCTTGGCGGTGGGAAGATTAATAGGTATATAAAGTAGTCCCCAATTAAAATAGTTTATTTGCCAGGAAAAAAGTTTATTTAGGGTAAGAACGTTATCCTTAGTTAGTTCCTAGTGTTAAGCGGCAACAGAGAGGTTAAATAAAGCCTTAGGTTGGCAGATAGAAGTAATATAAGCTCTATAAGCGCGTTACTCCACGTATCCTAGCTTTAGAGAATTAACGTTAATAACGTCAATCTTCTTACCTTAACCCTTCTGGCGTAAAGCAATAGAATCCTTATTTACGGAGAGGATGCATCTATTAAAAAGTAATGGTATTGTTAAATTAAGCTTTTCCTTTAGCTTTGCCATAAGATTTACCTTTACTAGCTTATCTTCTTTAAGAGCTAAGAATTAGTTGTCTCCCAAGATAATTATATTATTGGTTTGCATACCAACGATTCTAAACGGAGTTCCTATAGTTGTAATAAGGAAGCAGGGATTAAATATAAAAGTAGTTATTAAGAGCTTCTCTTTATAGTACTTGCTATAAGTAGTTATTAAGAGCTTCTCTTTATAGTACTTGCTATAAGTAGCCCACCAATAAGTTCCTGCCTCTGCGATTCTATATAATGGCTTAAGTATAACCATGATTGTATCTTTGGGATATTAGTAGCGAATTTACTCTAAAAGGTATGCTAGTATTAAGCGCTAAAGGCGCGTCTCTAATTAGGTATAGGCCTAAGTGATATTTTATAAATAAACCGCTATTCTATTCTTTATTAAGGAGGGAGCTAGCGCAATAATAACTCGCTAACTAGCTTGTTAAATTATAGGGGATTACATAAGAATTACTTCCTTGCCGTTATTATTATAACCTTAAATAACCAGTCTTAACTTCTTAAATGGGGTATTAGTAGCTTTGCCCTTAATCTCGTTAACTATTCTTAACTTAAAGATGCGAACTCTATTAAACTTAGTAGGGTTATACTTCTTAAATTTAAAGACTCCTTTTACAATAAGACCGTCAATCTCCTGCTTATTAGATGCTTGGAAAGGAGCTCCTAGAGTTATAATATAGCCTTCCTTTTAAAGCTATTTTGCGAGCTTAAAGTCAGCCTTCTCTTTAGCTGTTATAAAGGCTATTAATAACTTGTCTCTACTCTTAATAGCAGTAACAAATTGCTCTTCGAAATTAACAAGGTGTTGGCAATTTTATAATCCCTTTAGGCGACCTCTACCGCGTTATAGTTACGGCACATCTACTACAATTATATTAGGATTGTAGTTGCCTTCTAGAGTACGTTAATTATAGTTCTCCTTTAGGGTATCCTCTAGGGCATTCTATAAAGGCTCAGAACTGTTATTTCTGTAGTAGGGCTTAATAACGGTTAAGTGGAATTAAGTAGATCTATAGGGCATCTAAAGAGTGCAAGTCTAACCATTAATTGTAATAAGTTTATATAGGCCTAACTATCCTCCCTTTTTACGCCATACGCGTACCTTAGATTGGAGTGGCAGATTAAGCGTAGTTAAGGTATTTAGGCCATTTCTTATTCCTAGTACGTCGTTAACCTGGCGTATGGCGTAGAGACGTTGCACCTCTTTTATTACTTTATGAATAGCCTCCGCTCGTTACGTAACGGATAGGGATAGTGGAGAATTATTAGTTATTTAAGGGTAGGCGCCAAAGACTAGCAATATAGGTACGAGCCCATCTGGGCTAGTGGAATTATTAACAGCCTTAATAGCCATCTATAAGATAAGCTCTTTGCTAGCGCCCTCTAGTTCCAAAGAAATAATCTTATATACTTGTTATAATGGCGTGTAATATTATTCTACTTTTCTGATACTATTGTGTGCCTTAATAGGGACTTCCTTAACCTTAATTTCTATTGCCTTCACCTATTGCCGAAACTCTATAGATGAGAAGTTCCTTCCTATGTTATAAATAACTCAATTAGGGGGTCCTAGGTAGATATTAATCTAGCATAATTAAAGAGTATCCTATGCATTCCTAGCTAACATATCCTTTAGGAAACGTGCGGCTTAGAAGGAGGTTAAGAGGTTAATAACTTAGAGTACTAGCTTGCCGCTAAGATACATAATATTAATAATAATACAGAAGTTAAAGTTGTAGTTATCTTTAAGGGTGAACTTAAATCGGCCAGGGGACTTCTGGTTTATTTAGTAGTAATAGTAGTACTTTATAAGATGCTTAATCGTCTTAGCCTTAACTTTATAACCTGCTTATTAAAGAACCCTAAGCAATCTATAAACTAATAGGTGACTAAAGCGACGGTGTAGTTAACGTAACTCTAACTTAGTTAAATGGCTCCAAGCAACGCTCCTTTCTGGCTATTAAAGGAGCAACCAAGGGTGACCCTACTTGCGTACAACGGGCACCTAATTATCTCCCTAAACGAGTATATTCTTAAGGTTATTAAGCTTAACGCCTAACTTATCTATATCTCAGATGCAGAATAGAAATGGGGTGTTCACAGGAATAATATAGAAAGTAATACATCCTAATGGACCTTAATTGTGCTAAGAGAGATTATAGTACCCTTACCAAAGCGAATTGTATATTGGCCTGCCGTTAATTAGTTAATCTAAACAGAGCTATTAAGCTGCTAAAGAGCTCGAACTTAAGGTTCTCCTACTATAGATACTCCTACGGCTCTAGTATCTAGCATAATACCATAGAAGACATTCGCTAAGTATCTATTGTTAAAGGAGAACACGGAACTTTCTTTTAGCTCGTTAAAGATATCTAACTTTGTAACAGAATGGAGCGTAGATTGGTCGTTAAGGACAGCAATAGTTTATGTGCCATTTACCTCACCATACTTGGTGAAGTATTAGTTAGGAGAGTAGTTCTTAATTTCTATATCCATAAGGAGCTGTTCGGCCTTGTTAACCTTACCCTTAAGATCTTCTTCGCCTTTATATTGAACTAGGAAGCTTTAGAAGTAGGCTATAGTAACCTTATAATTTCCAACGTTTCGTACGCTCTGGCGAAACTTATTATATGCCTCCTTTTGTCTATTAAGAGGGTGCCTAGTTAACTAGTAATTTAGCTTTTTATAAACATAGCATTTCTTCTATTAATTGTTTTAAGATAAACTTCCACAAGGACCTCCATGATTTCTTTATAATTAACATTAATTGTACCCTCTGCCGTATCCCCTACCCCAGCCACTATATGTTTGATTAGTCCAGTTATAATTATATTAGTCAGTTGGGTCGATTAAAATAGGTTAGGGTTAGGTATTAAATTGCTATACTTCTTAAGAGCGTAAAGTGGTGCCAATAGAGGATCTTAATTAAGCACACACTCCTTTATAAGTATTTGCAGGATTAAAAAGGGCAAGGTTGCATTCTTTAACACCTTAGTATGCGCTAATAACTTAATCGCGTAGGCTAAAGTCCTTTTAATATAATTTAGATAAACCACGCTAAATTATCTAAAGTTAATTAAAGAGCTTTTAAAGGTAGTTAAGTTAAGAGGCATCTGGGTTTATAGCAATAATTCTTAGAAAGGTAGTCTCTCTCCACTCCAATATATACTGCTGCTTATTCTCTTCTGTTTTAAAGTGGCATCTTGTCTTATATATTATTCGGTTGAAATTGTATCCTTTTCCTACCAAATAATTATAATAGAAGGTACTGGCGCGGCCCTTAAGCATAACGGAATAAGCATTATAATATTAGTTAGGTTCTAGTCCAACCTTCTAGCAATAGTTATAGAAGATACGCAGCTTTGAATTAAGGATATTATATAGTTTCCCGCCAAACCTCTTCTTCTGGTCCGAATAGAGTTTCGTAAGCTCTGTAAGCATTTTTAAGGTGCCTCCAAGCGGTATTAGGCCACGTTAAAATTGTATTAGAGATTAAGGTGGGGATTGCTTTGTAGGCTATAGTGAAGATATAGAGCTTAATGGAATATAGCGTAGTACCTAATCTTCCTGTGGCAGAGTTTAAAGGTTATTAAATTGCAAAGCAAGGGGGTCTTGCGCTTGCTCTTAGGGGGCAGTAGTTAAAGTTGCGGGTTAAATTGGTGGGAGCAATAGATATAGCACGTAAGAACTTATACCTAGAGCAATGGAATTAGAACGTGTCTCTATTGGTATATTATTTGGATTCCATTATAAGTTGAGCTTCTTTATATTGCGTAGTTGGTGCTCAATCTCTTATGGAGTCCATTTGTGCTCTTTTTTTGCGTTAATAACTTGCTCCTAAATATTATCTCTAATAGTGTCTCTATCTATAGGGACAAATACTCCGTTCTCCCAAAGGAAGTTACGGAAGTCTTATACGATATTCTTCTTCGCGAGGGCCTATATTTCCTTTATCTATCTAACAAAGTCCTCCTTTATGCAATACTATAGCACAGTATCGTTGTATTCGCTGTTTGTGTATTATACTATGCAGTATAGTAAGAATCCGTTTAGGTCCTGTTGCTCAGCGTTTATAGGGTTAATGTCTTTATCCTATATTTCTGGGTTAATATTGTTCTCGTACTTCTTCGGATAGGTCAACGCCATAATAGGAGTAGAATTGACGGGGTGTCGTACGTTAAAGGTAGGTAGGATTTTCGGCTTTATAGGATCTCGTAGGTTTGCTGTTAAAAGGTAGGCAATTTAAGGCGTAGTCGACGCGTTTCGGACGTTAACTTAGGACCTTAGGTTTAGTAATACTTCTAACCTAAAGTACTTAACCAAATCTTCGTAAACGCAATTGTTCTGCATAATAGACGCAACTTAGTATCTCCTAGTACTTAGTGACACTTCTATTACTAGTTTTCCGCAAGCCTAAGGTAGCATAGTATCGCCGGGAACCCCTGCACGAGACTGTCTCTTCTGTTAATAACCTAGCTGCTCTATGGTTGACTGTGTGTTTAACCACTGATTAGTATTGGTTACACAGGGTGACTTACCAATAACGACTACTCGAGTAGGTTACAGTGATGTTGGTTAATATGCTTCTTTCCTTGTGATGAGGAAGGGCGAGGAGCTTAAGGCTCCTCGCCATGCTAGTGCCGCGGCGACACGTGATATATTCCCAATAAAACTATTAGTAAAAGTTAGCAAATCCTATAAAGGCTTTTATGTCCTCAACATTTTTAGGTTCTTACCAGTTTATAATTACTTTAATCTTCTTTAGGTCTATTTATATACCATCTATAGAAATAATAAGTCTAAGGTATAGGACTTTTATTTTATAAAATTTATATTTATCTATATCTAATTATAAGCTAGCTCTATATAGGGCTTTTAAGATAAGGTTAACATATTTCTTATATTTCGTTAGGTTATTACTATATACTAAAATGTTATTAATATAAGTAGTACAGAAAACATCCAGATAAGGTTATAAGATATTATTTATAAAGTGTTAGAATAAACTTAGGACATTTATAAGGCTAAATAGTATTATTAAGTATTTAAATAGTCTATATCTAATACGGAATGCGGTAAGCTATTTATCTCCTTTTATAATATAAAGGCGGTTAAATATATAGATAAGGTTAAGTTTTATATAGTAGCGAGTCTTACTTAATTAGTTTAGTATCTCTTAAATTAACAGGAGTAGGTATTAATTCTTAATGGTAATAGCGTTAAGAGCTTAGTAGTCTATATAAAAGCGCAGACTGCCGCTAGATTTCTTAATAAAAATTATAGGTATAGCTATAGGCGAAGAGCTTGCTCTAATAAATCCTTTACTTAGATATTCGTCCAGGTACTTCCGTAGTACTTAGAGTTTATTTTACGACATTCTATATAGGGGTCTAAATCCTAGCTGTTTTCCTTCTTTAAGTATAATCTTATAATTATATAGTTAGTACTCTGCTAACTTATTAGCTTCCTTTTATAAAAATACCCCTAGGTGCTTATAGTGGCATACTAGTACTTTTATAGCAGGGTTAGTGTACTTTTTTAATACTAAGGCCTTTTTAATATTAGCTATTATAATAGCAAAGATTATATATTTAGGTTTTTTAGCAAGTTGTGCTAATAGGGTAGCTCTAATTATATAAATATCTAAGGTATTAAGCGGGCTTAAATTATCCTTAGTTTCTTATATGGTTTTAGGTTTAGTGTTAGGTATAGAGTTAGTATTAGATTTAGATTCGGGTTTTTTAAGTATCCTTTTTATAGTAGAATACCAGTTCTTCTAGTACTTTTATATATTAAGCTTAAGCTTCTACTTAGTTTAGGGTATAGCAGTTAAAGTTAGTTTATATAGTTATATATTATTTTTAGGTTCTTAGTAGAAGTTAATAAAAGTCTTACGTTAATAAAATTTAGTAGAATTAGGTGGACTTTATAGGTATAGGGTAGATATTAGTAGAAATTTTAGACTTATAGATCCTGGTGGATTTTTTAAATCTTGGTTTAGGGCTTAAGTAGTAAATTATAAAGCACTTCTGCTTGCAATGGGAGGCGGTAAATAGAAGCTTAAGGTTGTCCTAATTAATGGTTACCTTATATAGCTTTATCTAGGGTTATATAAGAATTACTAGGTAACCTAGGGTAGTTATAAAGAGCTTAATTAATTCTTTATAGTTTAGGTATTAGAGTCTTAGGACCGCTATATAAGTAATATAGCCTAAGATAGTGCGTTTGCTATTAAATCTAAATATATTAATATGCCAGTTAAGGGGTATTAGGGTAAACTTATTATCTTATATAAAGATCTTATTAATAAATCCTATGCTGCTAGCTCCTATATTAATTAGGACTTAAGTATTAGCTTATTAACCTTTCTACTAAAGACGGCAGTTAATAGTTATACTATAACTCTAAGAGTTAGGGTTTGTAATATCTAATATATTTAATAAGATCCTATAATATAGCTGTCCTAAAGAGTAACTTAACTCTAAAATATACCTTTTAGTAGTACATAGAAAGGGGTTCCTCTAGAATATTAGTTATAACTTTATCTTTATAAGTAGTGCTTACTAGATACAGGGCTAAAACTAGGTAAAGATTGGGAATAGTAACTAGAGGATTAATATAGTAAACGGTTATTAGTATTGGCTATTTATAAGTTGTGTTAGGGCATAGGGACAGGGCAGTATCTTAAGATATAATCCTTACTTCCGTATTTAAAGTAAAGGCCTAGTTTAATATATTATTCTTATTTAGGGGACCCTAGTAAAGCATATCCTAGGGTCCCTATATTAATATCCATAGTGTTAGGGTGCTTAGGCTAAGATAATAACTTAGTAGACATTCGCAGAGCTGTTATATTATATTAAGGAGTAGACTTCAGTATTAGGCGTAGTATATTATTATACTATTTATTAATAACGTTTATATAGGCGTTAAGGGCTCCTAGTAGGTCTATACCTATTAGAGGGGTTTTTAGTTTAGGGCCTAGGGACTTAATAAGGCTATTAACTAGTGTAGAGTTATTCTAGCCTGTTTCCTTTGCGTAATAGTTAAATTTAGAGAAGTATACTAGGAAGCTTTTTGTTTCTTAAGTTATATAGTTTATCTTCCTCTAAGTGGTAGCTTAGCGGTTTAGGTTACCATATATAGCTTTAAGAAGTACAACTAGACTTTATACTAAGTTTGGTTAAAGGGGTTTAATAAGGTTAGCTACGTCTCCTCCTAGTCAACTTAGGGCGTAGTAGAGTTAGTTAGCTTTAGTTAGGTAGCAGTTAACATTACTAATTAGCTTATTTTTAAGCTAGCTTAGAAATAATTAAAGTTCTTATTATTTACTAGTAAATATTAAAGGGTCTAGTAGTTGTTTAGATTATTATAGTACGGTAGTTAGTTTAGAGTAAATAGCTACTATAGGGTTGGGACTCTCGTCCCATATATTTATCTCTAGAAAAGGCGTTTAGTCTTAGGGCCCTAGTATAGACATCTTAAGGGTGCAGACCTCTTCTTAAAGGTCCTTAATTATTTGCAGGTATTATACTTCTTATTTAGCTTATTATTAAGTTAAAGTAGCTTAATTTTATATAAGGGCGTTTATAAAGGACTTTTATATCTCTACTAATTATTCTTAGAGTGTGGATATAATGCTAGTGGCTATTATAGGGGCGTTAGGGTTGTTCTATATTTTAAAGGGTGGTATATAAGGTTAATATAATATAGTATTATAGAGCGAGCATAATTAGTAATAATATATAGCAAAGTAGATATTATTAAGCTATATATATAAACTGTGTAATAAAGTTAAGACGTTATATAAGGAGAGAAGGTAAGGAAACAGGAGGAAAGGGTATATATTGTTAGTTTGGTTACTTAGTTAACATATACATAAAGCAGAATAGGATTTAAGTAGCGGTCCTGGTAGAACTTAGTAGAATTTAGTAGACTTGGCAAAATATAGCAGAATGCGGCAGATTGCCATTAGATTGCCATAAATTGCCGTCTTGCGGTTAGTCTCTTTTTACTACGTTAGTGGAAACAGGTAAATATATATAAGGTATTATAGAGGTGTCTCGTAACACTAGACTACACTCTAGCCTTCTTGCTATTTAGCATTATAGTATTGCTAGTTATAATCTATCCCTTAATTAGTAGGGTCTTAGACCTAATTAACCAACCAGAGCTTAAGTTTGCTAAATTTAAGGGATATAGTAAGTTTCTTCTTATTAGTGTATCTATAAACTCTTAACAGTGCCATATAGGAAAGTAGAAGTAATTAGTGTCTAATTATACTTATTAGAGTAACTTTTCAAATCTAGCTAAAACTTAGTTTTGTATTAACAGATAAAACAATTACAGTTCTGGAGACTATTACTATTATACTTATTAGGTTCCCTTTATATAGAATTTAGGTTTTTTTTAACATTATAGCGTAGTGTGGCGTTACCTTTAAGTCCGCTTTATGTCTAGGGTGTCTATACTTCTCCTAATTGTCCTTATAATTGTCCTTAGTAGTCTTAATATACCTATCTTAATTATATCTCTAACTCCTTAATTTTTTTTATAGAGTCTTATATAGTAGCCACTTTAATAACTCCCTAGCAATAATTATTTCTAGGAGTTTTAAAAGGTTAAATAGACTAGATATAGCTTTCTAGTCTACTCCTTTATAAGTAAAGGGGATATACTCCTCCGGGGAGGCTCTGCCAGCCTCTTATAATAAGGGCGTCGTTTTAGGGGGCAAGGAGGTATAGCCCATTATTGTTAATTAATAGCCGTACGTTCCTTCTATAAAGGATTATAAGCGATTAGAATTATAAGAGGCCAGTTTAACTGAAATATATAATTATCTAATTAATAGTATAGAATAAGAGTTATATATAAGTAGAAGGTAAGTTAAAGGTAAAACAAGCTTTATATATTAAAGGACAATGCTTTCTAACCTCTTCTATTTAGAGACTAATTGCTAGTTCTTCTCTAGAGGAGAACCAGCTCCCTTTATAATCCTTTTAAGACACTAGTAAAACCCTTTACTCCTTATCTGTCTAACAATGTCTTCTCTAGGATATTAGGAGATATTAGTAAAACCTTTATCTATCTTATCTAATATATACCTTTTAGGAGCGCCTGTTATAGATTAGCAGTAGGTAAAGCAGCTTATTAAGATCCTAAAGCCCTTTATATTAGCCACTAAGTATATAAAAGGTAACGCTAATAGTCCTAGTATTAAAGGGTTATATAGCGCTCTATAGGAGTTAATTGCTAATATAGAGCTCCTTTATTAAATCCTCTAGTGAACTTAGCAAAGCCTTAAAAATAAATGCGACTCCTCCCTTAAATCTAGCGTTAATATAGCTATTAAAAAAATTAATAAATATTTTAATAAAATAAAGGCCAAGAGCCCTTACTATTTCGCCGCAGCAATTCTTTATCCGTCTCTTAACGCGCCTACTTTTATAATAAGTAAAAACGGTAGCCCTAATAGTAGAAATACACCGGGCGGTATATGGAGACTCTATTTAATAAATATATTAGTAAGTAAGTAGATAAGGAAGATAAAGAACTAGTTAAGCTATAATGTAGAAAGGCTTCTTATAAATCTAATAATGATTTAACTAATAAATATGCATAGTTCTTAGTTGTAGATAAGAGCCTTACTTCCTTAAAGTGCAATTAAAAGTATATTAAGCTCGCCAGTAAGCTTAACCGCTACTATAACGTAGGCCTTAAGTTTATTAAGATTAGTTTTAACGATGACGGCTACGAGCGGAACAACGTCGTTCCTAATCCTCTTAACTGGTGGCCTAAAATTGGCTAAATTCTTTATCTAATACTTGCTAAGATCGTTCTTAATATATTCTCTATACTAGTAATAAGCTCTATATGCAAACAAGCCTTTAGTTAAGCCAAAAAGATTATTACCAATAAGCGTAATTAACTATTAGCCAATACGATTAAAGCAGATTAATGTTAGAAGTGGTAGTTAATTAAAGGCTTTTTATTAAGTAGTTTAATTAACTGTATTAACTCCGATAGAGCTTTAACTACACCCTAGCCAACAAGCTTAAATATTAATCTTACTGGCTATAAGCCAGCTTGGTAAAATATATTTAATAGAGCCTCCGGAGCCCTTACCGCTGCTTTTCTTTCTTACCACTGACGATACTACCGACTTTAATAACTGCGGAGGATAATTTTAGATATATTTAGACACTATTAAATAAATTAAGGTCAATTTTTGATCAGGTAACGTCAATATTTGTAGATAGAGAGGTGCTGCTGAAAATCCGCAATGAAACACCACGAACTTTATATAAATTGCCTAATTCGGACAGCGAGCTGACAGCGCGACAGTCAGCGTACCTGATTTTGACACAGCGGACAGCGAGCGATCCACTTGGCCGCAGTCAGTCAGCTATAAGGCCTCAAAGCTCGCTGTCCGCTGACTGTTGGACACACTTGGGGGAAGAAAAGCCTGCCAAGCTTTTCCGCGCGATTATAAATACGCTAAATTTCGAAATTTTCAGCCTTACGAAAATGCCCGGCTAAACCTTTCCTCAGCAACGCAGTGCGCTTTGTGTCTCTTGACACTCCCATGAAATATCAATCATGTCAACAGAAAAGCTGCGGATACTCCTTGTGGGCAATGGCGGTCGAGAGCATGCCATTGCCTGGAAATTGAATCAATCTCCTCGCATCGAGCACATCTATGTCGTTCCAGGAAACGGAGGAACAGCTGGGCTTCCCAATGTCACGAACATTGAAACAGTTAAGCCAGACGATTTTCCAGCCCTTGCAAAATTCGCCGAAGAAAAAAATGTCAACCTGCTTGTTCCAGGTCCGGAAGCACCTCTCGTGGCAGGCATCATCGATTACTTCAAGCAGAACATCAAGGGAATGCGGTGCTTTGGTCCTTCGCAAGCAGCAGCACGTATGGAGGGTTCGAAGACATTTTCTAAGGACTTCATGGAAAGAAATAATATACCGACAGCTGCATACCGCAATTTTAGCAATTTCGATGAGGCGCGGACTTATCTTAATTCGGTAGGTCACGATGTGGTCATCAAAGCGAGCGGGTTAGCTGCGGGCAAAGGTGTCATCATTCCAAGTACGAAGCAGGAGGCGCAAACCGCACTGAAAGAAATCATGCTTGATAAGGAATTTGGTGCTGCAGGGGACGAGGTTGTTATTGAAGAACTCCTTCAGGGTGATGAGCTCAGTATCTTAAGCTTCAGCGACGGCACAGCAGTCCAGTCTCTTCCGCCTGCACAGGATCACAAAAGGATACTTGATAGAGACCAAGGACCGAATACGGGAGGTATGGGGACGTACGCACCCACACGGATTGCGCCGCAGTCCGTTATTGATGAAATACATAAGACGATTCTGCAGCCAACCATTGATGGCATGAGGAATGAAGGTATCCACCTGCTTAATCATTTCAGTATGCTTATGCTGATTTACTTGAGGCTTCCCATTTAATGGCGTCCTCTTCACTGGGTTGATGATGACGAAGTCTGGGCCAAAAGTGCTCGAATACAATGTCCGATTTGGCGACCCGGAGACACAAAGTCTATTACCTCTCATGAATGCTGACCTTGCGGAAATTATGCTTGCATGTGCTGATGGCCAGCTCAGTGATGTAAGACTTGATGTCCTACATAAATCTGCAGTGACAGTGGTTGTTGCGGCTAGTGGATACCCAGGACCATATGCGAAAGGCACTATTATAAAGCTTGATCCTGTGCCAAGTGGTGAGTGTCTTAATATTTTGTAGCCTAGTAATTTCGCTTGCTGATAATTTATCAAGACGTTGTTCTTTTTCACGCTGGCACCACACTCGTTGATAGTGTATTGAAAACATCTGGAGGCAGAGTTATTGCATCCACTGCTATAGCGAATACGTTGGAAGAAGCTGTGAGCAAAGCTTATTCTGGAGTCAATGCCATCCATTTCGAGGGAATGCAATTCCGCAAAGACATTGCTGGACGAGCTTTTGTCGACCTGAATCAGGCTGTCTTGCCACCCTGACTCAATTACCTATCCCTTCGACTCAGTC
>Ga0307507_10000428_pt1 | contig 87642 bp, 25 predicted proteins | sample 7_EM_MG_FD_207223 | JGI IMG/M metagenome (GOLD analysis project Ga0307507, IMG submission 207223) | Populus trichocarpa ectomycorrhiza microbial communities from riparian zone in the Pacific Northwest, United States - 7_EM | ecosystem: Host-associated > Plants > Roots > Unclassified | place...
GACGCGAACCAAGGGCCTATTAAAAGGGGTTGGTTCCTTAAACACCTAAGGGCCGTATATAAAAAATTAAGGGCCTATTAGATAGGGGTTGACTTTTTAAATACACGTTAACTGATGCTCCTTAGCAGGCGAGATCAGTAGAGGCCTTTAGCAGGGACTAATTAAGCTTATCTCTCTTTATAGATAATATGTCTCCTAATCTGTAATCACTAATCAGTATTGGTATCACTTCCGGTAATACGTAATGCTATTATAATAGTATAGGTGGTAACTGATTTTAATTAATACTTATTAATTCTCCTATTCTATAGGTGGAATTTAGTGGATTTCCTAAGCTCGCTTAGCTCACGTGATCGCGTGCAACTGCATTGCGAAACCTTGTTCAGACACTAATGTACTATGTCATATACTTAAGGCATCTTATATCTGCAATAATTGTAGGCTTAACTTATTACCTTCTTATATCCTAGCTGCACTTAGCACTAATAGGTTTTGCTTCCCTAGAATCCCTAATCTAAGGTATGTTACTAGATCTACACAAATATATACAATATTTTTATTATTTTTATTTAATTTATTATACCCAGCCTAATATTGCCAATATTGCGCGCAATAACTATTTATTTTATTTTAGTTTAATTCTTAAATTTTTCAGCCAGGCAGGTATCACGACAAATGACTTAAGCTGGCTGGTAAGAAGAGACACAGAATTGTACAAGTGATCTGTTTTATTCAAGGTGGCTCTAAGAGCCCTAATATACATAAGAGAATTGACCCCTTACAGGGGTCCCTAGAGGGTGGTGTAACAGACCAAAATTAGGCTGATACTGATGTCTGACAACCGTCGTCACAGGTCGATATTACCCTAGCTGTAAAGCTACCTCCGCGGCCAACAAAATTAATTCAACTTCTTAGTTATTAGTTGTTTACCTATATAGTTAGCAAACCTTTTCTACTTTATATCTTCTATTATAAGTCTACTATCTTAACTTTTTTCATCCTAGTACATCTTCTTACACTGGATATTATTAAGAGGAGATTTTTCACAATGGCTTCTTAGGAAAGTAAGCTTAGTAAGTTAAACTATATAGGCTATTAAAGCCAAGCTAGTCTATCCTTTTACTATTTATACTAACCCGCCATTATAGGTCCTAAAGTATAGCCTATCGCCAATAACAAACTCTTATACCTATATCCCGTTTAGTACGCCTTGGCTGCTATCTAGCCATTAGACGCAATAGTCTGTTAGGGTTTAGCAATTAATATATCTAGGCTACATACGGCTAAGGCCTACCTTTAAAAGATACTTAATAAATATAGATATTTTAAAGCTAAATAATACTGCTAGACTAAGATCTATAGCAATGTAAAAGCAATTACACTTACTAAAATTAACGCCTTTAAGTAGTGTTCTAATTAAACGTTTGCGGGGAGAAGCTACTTAGTACTTATTATAAGGATAAAGTTAAATAAATTAAGAGTAAAATCGGAACCGCTAAGTTAAAAGAGGCTAACTCTATTAACAGACCTAGAAGATAGCTTAGACTTAATTTCTCTATGCCTAAACAAAAACCGGAAAGGTTATAAGAAGCATTATTAAGCAAAACTAGAAATACCTAAAGCTAACCCTTATGCTGGGATATTACTATACTATATTAAGAGTAACGTAACCCTATTAGCGTGCACTATATATATATCTTGTAGTTCTAATACTGCCATTACTTGGTTTTATCTCCAAGCTATTATAAAAGATAAGTTTTATAGGTCTACCAATTGGACGCTAGACAGTTTATCTTGGGATAAGCTTATATTAAAAGCCACTATATCTAGTGGCGCGTTTTATCCTATTAAATTTAATACTAAGTGTTTATAGGATAGCTTTGGCCCTATTAGGAATAAAGAAGAGTTAGCTACTATAATTAGCAATACCATAAACTTTAGCTTATAGATGCTAAAGCTAGAAGTTTAACCTCTATATAAGTGCTTCACATTACAAGTATTGCAGCTCTTTTAGTATATTACTAATATTTAAATCTAGCTACATCCTAATTAAATAGATGGACTATACTAGACCTATTTCTAAACCTAGACAGTATAGCTTCTACGCTAATAATGCCTTAGACTAATATCTAGAAACTAGTTATTACTAGAATATCTACTAGTTCTACTAATAACGCCACCCTAACCAACCTACCTTTAATCTATACTAGTGTTCCCAATAATAGTAACTAGCCTGTGCCTAGTATTGCTAAAACCACTACTATTAGCGGAAAGGATATTATAATAGGCGGAACCTCTAAGTAGGGCAATAAGGATGCTTCTAATAGTTAACTACCTCTACTACTAGCATTGGCGGATACTATAAAACTCTATAAAATTAAGAAGATTGTATAGGTTAAAAGAAACGGAATAAATATAATAAACGTTATAGAAGTGTCGTCTAATAATAGTAGTGATGATAAAGATAATAATAATCCCCTCCCTAATATAGGTAATAAGGCTAAAAACGACTTTAAGGACCATATAGATAATAAGGAAGGGAATGATCCCAATGCCACGTTCTTTAGATATATATACGTGCATATATCTCTAATATGTCTAATATAGATGCTCTCTTAATTTAAAACTAATTTTTTTTAGCTTAAATTCTGGTTTTGACCAGGTAATAAAGAAGGAGTGTAAATATATTAATAAAACTCTATAGTTAGAGGCATGCAGATGCCTCTATCTTAATCTTAATGCCAACCTTAACGCAGATAGCCTTCTATTGCCGCTATAGCCGGTTATAAAATCCTTTAGAGTGAAAAAATGTTAACTAATTACCGCCTATTACTAGACTGTAAACGAAAAATATAACGTTAACAGTGGTATATACGCGGACTAGATGGGCTTAGGCAAGATAGTTACTATAATTCTTGCCCATCTATTAAATAGATTAATTGTTATTAATTAACAGGCTGTTTAGGATTCCTAAGTAAAAAAAAATAGATTGCATCTTACTTGTTCTACTAGGGAAGCTAAGGATGCGCAATACCCCTTACAGGGTAGCCTGCTAATTTGGTGCACATATATTAATAAGAATCTATACTCTATATTTAAAAGACTTAATGGCCTAATGCTTATAATAGCACCACCTAAAGCTCTATTGGCATGGAAAAAGAATATTAAGCTAGTATTTAGTAAAAATTACTTAACTATAATATATGAGAACATGGGCAAGAATAAGGGTACTACGGATATTTAGTTTCAAATTATATATAGCAACTATATAAAAACGGCCTAGGAGTGCGAGAAAGGTAACTCTAAATTCCTTCTTAGCTATATAGAGCCTAACCTAAACAACCTAGACAATATATTATATAATCCTCCCACTAACTCGTCCTGCTTTATTATCGCCACAACTATTAGATGCTAGAAATAATAATTCCTATACTTACTAGGCGAGATTCTACCTAGGGCACACTATTAATTAAATATAGTAGTATGGCTCCATGTATTTCTTAATAAGTTTTATACCACTAAAAACAGCTAAACTTAGTTATAGACCATAACCAGACAGCTTGCGATTTAGGTTTTACCAAATAATATCTATCTCTAGGGATATTTAGGCACCCTAGTAGGCACTAGCCCTAGTAATCTTGCTGCATTTCTACAAACCTTAGCAATAGGGCGGGATAAAGAATGGGCAGAAAAGCCTAATTGCAAACTACTACTTAGTCCTAATATCTGTAACAGAACTAGCCTAGTTACAGTAGAAATGTCTCGGTAAAACACTTAACAGATAGAACTTGAAGCTTTAACCGAATTCTGCCGAATTCTGCCAGCTTGATCAACTTCTGGCAAGTTCTGCTAGATCAATTAAATACTACCAAAGTCCGTCCGCGTATATATATGCGCACGCATCGACCAAGACCCCTAAACTGTTTAATTGCAAGATTCTCTTATTATTCCTTTCTCTTTTTTACGCAACGTCTTGTTCTTAGCAAGAGCTATATACCCTTAGATTTAGATAGAATTTATATTATTCCTTTAAATCTTTCCTAAAGCCTCTTCGCGCCCTTACATTACGTTGCATTAAAAATAACTACTATCGAAATAGCAAACAACCTCAAATCCCACGCGTTAACTACAAGTATTATAACCCTAGTTAGGGAACAGTTAACTACAATACAAGAAGCCTTTATAGATGCTTTAGCTTAGTAGCGGGCTGCACTGGAAGCCTAGTATTAGCGATTAATAGAAACACTCTATAAAGAACTCCGCAACGTTAATATACTTACAATAGAGACTCTAATAGTAACACCTATAAACAAAATCAAGATAACCGTATATAAACCTAGCCTATTAAATACAAACCCTAAACTAGTAACGGTAGCTTAACCCATACCTATAACAAACCCAGTACCTACTATAAAATTAGAAAGGCTTCCTAACCCTCTAATATTTAATAGAAATTAAAATAACCTGCGTCCCTTTATAACTAAGCTCCGCCTTAAACTTTTAATAAACTATAACCAATACCCTACCAAAGCTAGCAAGATTAGCTATGGGATATCTTAATTAAGTAAAGACGCTGCACAAACTATAGACCTATTCTTCCGTAATAGCACCTTCGTTAATTTCAAAATCTTTGTTTCTTTATTAGAACGAATATATAATAACGCCAGCCGTGAATACACCGCTGTTACTAAACTTAAAAACCTATAATAACGGAATCAAGACTTTACCAGCTTCTTTTCGGAATTTTTAGGCCTTATTAGCAAACTAGATTGGAATAAAGCCGCTAAAGTTGCTACTCTTTAATGAGCTATTTCGGATGAAATTAGAGCATAGTTAGTAGGTAGGGAACTACTAAAGGACCTACCCAAATTTACTATAATATATTAACGAATTAATAAGGACCTTTAATATAATAAATAAACTTATTCTCTAAAGCCAACCACGCCTTGCGTTTAAGACTTTATAAAACCAATATATACCCTAAAGCGCGACCCTTCTCTAAAACCTACGCACGACCCTATGGACCTCAACGCCACTTAATCCTACGCACCCTTAGGAACCAACGAATAAAGGACTCAAGCCATAAATAGAAAATACTTTAGATATGGCAAAAAAGAACATATCTAAAGAAATTACCGAACTTACCCTTTTAAAAAAGTCCGCCATAGTTCCTCCTAGTCTTTAAATTGCACCCGCTTCTTAATTCGCACTTATTCTTTAAGCTATACTCACTCCTTAACTTATACTTGTTCCATAAATCATACCTAATTGTCACGAAGCATCTTATACTTAGCTAACTTGGAAAACAAATCATCCTAGGGCCAAGTCGCGCCTTAGGATAAGAAGTAGAAGAGTATAAATATCTAGGCTCTTCTAGCGCTAATATACAACACGACTCCCTCAATATACTTAGCAAAATTTAAATACTTAGAAAATAGAAAGAGATACAAATCCTTATAGACAGCGGAGCTACTAGTATGGGCTTTATTAATACAAACTACGCGAAAACCTAATACCTAAATTTAAAGAAACTTAATAAGCCCCAAGGCCTATAAGGCTTTAACGGCAAACCCTTAATACATAGTGAATTAACGCACTACGCTCTTATAAAAATGCGGATAGGCGAATACCTTAAATATGTTTCCCTATTTATAACACCCCTAAAGCAATATAAGATAATACTTAGACATAGATAGCTAAAACGGCACAACCCTTTAATTAGCTAGGTTAAAGAAATACTAAAATTCCGCACGACCTATTGCTAAAGTTATTATTTAAAACACCACCTGTACTATAAATATGTATAAGACTATTCAAATTCAATATAATATAAATTGCCCTTACTATAAACCTTAAACTAATATGACAAAACTATGACTGCTAATTGCAGTAAAGAATATAAAGATGATATATCAAAACCCCTTAAAATTTATATAATATAAGCCACACCTTTTATTTTGTTAGCAAGAAAATAAGACCATAAAATCTTTGCTATAACAATAAAAGACATTAAGAAGGCGCTAGAACTAAAGTAGTATATTAACCCTTAACCTCTTATACCTAAGGAGTACCACAATCTAATTAACAAGTTTAAAAAACAATTCGTAGACTAGCTGCCCCCATATTAGGATAAACACGATTTTAAGATAAAACTTAAACCTAGTATGACACCAAAGTTTGGTCCGCTATATGGTATGTTATGAGAAGAACTGCTTATAATATAATAATACCTTAACGAGTATCTAGAAAAAGGATTTATTTGCCCTAGTTAATCTCTATTTGCCTTACCCATATTATTTATTAAAAAGCTAGAAGGAGGCTTAAGATTCTATATTAATTACTAAGCCCTAAATATAATTACGATTTAAAACCAATATCCAATCCCCTTAATTTAAGAGACGCTTAACCGCCTAATAAAGGCACGATATTTTATAAAGCTTAATATAGTTACTGCCTTTAATCAAATTTGCATCTAAGAAGGAGATAAGAAGTATATAGCCTTTTATATATAATAGGGACTCTTTAAATACCTAGTAATGCCGTTTGGTGTAAAGAATGGTCCCAGTATATTTTAGCAATACGTTAATAATACGCTCCGTGAATTCTTTAATATATTTATTACCGCGTATATTAATAATATCCTAATTTACTTATCTTCGCTTTCTAAGCATTAAAAACACGTCTAAATGGTCCTTAAACATTTGCGAGATGCGGGTTTATAATGTGATATTAAGAAATACAAGTTCTATATATCCGAAGTTATATACCTAGGCCTAATTATATCCCGTAACGGAATTAAAATGGACCCTAAAAAGGTCGCTATAATTATAAACTAGGGAAGCCCTAGTAATGTATAAGACATTTAAGAATTCCTAGAATTTACAAATTTCTACCGCTAATTTATTAACTAGTTTTTAAAAATTACCTAACTATTAGTAAACCTAACAAGAAAGAACATAAAATTTAAATAGACTACTAGATATAAACAAGCTTTTAATAACTTAAAACAACGCTTTATAACCACTCCAATTCTTATCCACTTTAACCCTAACCTTAAATATGTTGTTAAAACAGACTTGTCTGATTATGCCCTAGGGGGAGTGTTATTATAATATAATAAGGACGGTAAGCTATATCTAGTAGCCTTTCTCTTTTAAAAGCTCGCCCCTGCCGAATTGAACTATAAGATATACAATAAGGAACTACTTACAATTATTAAATGCTTTAAATAATGGCGTCTAGAACTTAAAGGATTATTATTTTTAATACGCGTATTAACGGACTATAAAAACCTGCAGTACTTTATAACTATAAAGCAGTTAACATAGCGCTAAATTTATTAGGCCGAATACCTCTTATAATTCAACTTTAAGATTATATACTAACTAGGCAAACTTAATCAGAAGCCTAATACATTAATATAACAATTATAAGATTTACCTGTAAATGCCTTAGATAAATGGATTATAAATCAATTATAGATCTTATTGCCCCCTAAACGCTTTAAGAAACTATGTCCTATATTCTTAGATACGGAACTTAACAGAAACAAATTAGAAATTAATAAATAGGAAATAAAAATTAATAAGCTAATAGAATACGAATATAAGAACAATATATAGATAGCAGATATAATAAAAGCAATTCAAACAGGAAAACGATAGTATAAAGATATTATACTCGCCAAATGCGAAATTCATAACAATCGACTATACTATTAACAGAAGATGGTAGTTCCGAATTCCAAACCCTTACGATTTAAGATACTTGAATTTGTACACAATTCCCCTATAGCAGGATATCCTGGCTGTGCGAAGACTTATAAGATTATTTAACGAGTATACTACTAGCCTATAATGCACAACTATGTACGAAAATACGTTTAAGCCTATAGAACATACGTGCGTGGGAAGACCTCTCACATAAAGAAGTAAGGAGTACTTTGACCGTTGCCAATTCCAATATAAAGATGGCGAGATATCTTAATTAACTTCGTAGTTAACTTGCCTAACAGTAACAGGTTTATAAATGTTATAGTAGTTATTAACTATCTTATAAAAATGCAATATATAATTCCTATAGACTTAATTAATATAATATTAGTAGCCAAATGTTTTATTAAGTACGTCTTTAAGCTACACAGACTTCCTAATTTAATAATATCCGACCATAGAAGCCAGTTCATTTTAGACTTCTGGCAAGCTCTATATAAACAATTAAGTATTTAAACACAACTCTTAACTATATTCCATCTAGAGACAGATAGTTAAACCAAAATTACAAACGCGATTATAGAACAATACCTATAAATATACTACTCCTACCTACAAAATAACTGGGGAAAATGGCTGCCTTTAGCTAAGTTTACTGTAAATAATACAATAAATGTATTAACAGGCATAACGCCGTTCTATACGACCTATGGACAAGACCCCTAACTCGGATTTAAACTATAACCTAAAATTAACACAACAGGACCCACAATTAAACGGATTTAGTTAATTAATATACACAACTTTGTTAATTAAATAAAGCAGTTAACAGAACTATTATAAAGTAAATTAACATACGCTTAAATGGTATAGGAATGGCATATAAATAAAGAACAAGCCCCCACATAGGACTTTAAGAAAGGTGATATAGTTTACCTAAATATATAAAACCTAAAGACTTAACGGCCCTTAAAGAAACTTAATTAGAAGTTTATAGGCCTATACCAAATTAAGAAGAAATTAAGCCTATATGCTTATAAGCTCAAACTGCTAACTAAGATAAAAATATATTTAACGTTTTATATAAGCTTGCTGCAATCCTTAAAAGACAAATCTATAACTTATAAAGTGCCGCCGCTACCTCCTATAATTGTTAACAACGGTAACAGTTCTTACTTTATTAACTTGATTAATAATATGCAATAGAAAAAATAATTTAAACAATTTAAACTTCTTATTAAGTGGAAAGGATATAAAACATGAACCTAGGAGCTCTATAAGCAAGTTAAAACTAATGCGCCTTCCCTAGTAAAAGAATTCTATAAGAACTATCCTTCACGGCCTACTCTAGCTAGATAGATATAATATAAAGGTAAATAACTACCACCTAACACGAATATACGAAATATAATAGCAGGAAACTTGAAATTAAAAAGAGCTTAAAGAATACCATAACGCTTATAATATGGTTATATAACGCGCAAGATATTAAGGAACTTTAATTAGCGGTTAAAGTTATCTAATTGGTTAGATTTGCCTTACCAAGACCTATTACAAAGATGTTAGTTCGGCTTACCGCCTTTACCAAACTAATAGTGATTTTCTATCCCGGGGATAGAAAATCCTAATTAGTCTATTTAACGATTAGAACTGGCAAAACTCTATACCACCACCTAACATAAAATACAACATAATAAAATTGTATTATTTTAAACCTTTGGCCAAAGGGGGGGTACTGTAACGGGACTAGCCTAGTTACAGTAGGAATGTCTTAGTAAAACTGTCGGAATATATGGACAGAAGTTACGTGGTTACGTGTCGTCGACGTGTCGTCGTCGTGTCTTTGATTAGTCATCCTTATGGTAACTAATCAGCCCCCTACTTAGGCACCGCAATCCTTACGATCCTCTACTTTCTACACCTATTAGACAAGAATCAAACCATCAGTTAATAGGCCAATCAAGTGCACTTAGGTGTTACCGACAAAAACACTTAATAGATAGAACTTAAAGCTTTAACCAAATTCTGCTAAATTCTGCTAGCTTGATCAACTTCTGCTAAGTTCTGCCAGATTAATTAAATACTACCAAAGTCTGTCCGCGTGCGTATGTGCGCACGCATCGACCAAGACCCCTAAACTGTTTAATTGCAAGATTCTCTCGTTATTCCTTTCTCTTCTTTACGCAACGTCTTGTTCTTAGCAAGAGCTATATACCCTTAGATTTAGATAGAATTTATATTATTCCTTTAAATCTTTCCTAAAGCCTCTTCGCGCCCTTACAATATCTATGCGCTGCAGGTAAAAATAAATATAATAGTTTAAATAAAAGCTAAGCTATTAAAGGAGGCTGAGAAAAAAATGGGGGCCATTATTAACGGTTTTTGTAATATTGTTTCGTAATTTGTAATTGGGCGCTCTATAAATATATAATAGTTTAATAATAAACTATTAATTAAAATTAACGCACAAAGAGTGGACTAGAATATTCGTGTTAAGTATATAGGCAAGGTCTTAAAGCAATTAAATAAGGCTATAGATAAACTAAAGAAAGAGATCAATATAGTATATAAGAAGAAACTGGCTAAGTAGAAGCAGAAAGGTTTAAACGCTAATTAAAACCCTATAAAACCATACTAGTCTAGCTTGGCATTTACCTATAAGCTTTAAATCTTTATAGACTTTTTAGAGCTGCAACTCTAGAAAAATAAGGGCAAAGATTTTAATGTGCCTTTTACTAGCTTATATTTGGAAGGAGATAAAAATAAAGGCTATACACTTAACCATTACAAAAACCCTAATCGGTCTATATTTAAGCAAGAACTGCGTTCTATTATGGCTTTAAGTCCAAAAATAGATACCTTAAAGACAGTTCTTGCTTAGCTAGGGACTAACTACAAAGGTTATCCTAAGAAGTTGGTTATTTTTATAGCATTCCTAGTAGCCGCCTTTATTATTTATTTGGTATATCTTGTCTATTCTTAAAGCAATATTTTTATATTCTAACGCTGGATTAGTATCTTTGTAATAGGTATAGATTAGGTAGCTATAAGTTAGTTAGTGGTAAGCTTAAGATAGAAGAGAGAAAGAGCATTATTAAAGAATTTGAAAATAACCCCACTCTAAGATTCCTTGTATTAACTACTGGTCTTATATCTAAAGCATATACTCTAATCAGAATAAGCAAGGTGTTTATATTTAAGCCACAGCCGCTGCCTATAGTTAAAGCTTAGGTATTTGGATATGCCTATAGGATTAGATAGCTAGAAGATAAAGTTATAGATATTAGGGCCGTATCTAATAAGGTTAATATAGAGGTATATATTTAGCAGCGGGCTAAGAAACATAAGATCTTTATACTAGGCGCTTTCTCTAGAGCGCTAAAGCATTATACTAAAAAGAAGCACCTTTCTAGTACCTTGCTACTTAAGATTGCTTAATATATATTAGAACCGGGTTCTATTAGCAAGGCTATATAGTAGGGTATAGACGGTTTCTTCTATGTACTTATATCACGGAACCCGACCGTAGGGGCCTCTATAGGAGAACCCCGTGCTCTCGCGTACACCTCGCGTACAGCTTATATCAGCTACGCGAGGGTATATCACCTCCTTACGCCCTCAATCCTTACGATCGATCGCGCAACGTCTTATAGACTCCCCGAATACATACGCTTTGTAGCCATTGCCCGCGTTCTGTGACATTACGTTACGCCTTTTTCTTCACCAATGCTTAGCCTACGACTAATTCTACGTCTCCACGATACCGCAGACGCTGCCAGAAGCAGCGTGTCCACAAGTCACCTCACTTCGTACTCCTAAAGAATCAATAATAGTAAGACGAAATTCCTTACTAGCTACTATGTTAAACTCAAAGAATAACCTAATACCTATATCAAAACCACAACACCAATCAGTCCCAGGAGGATTTAATTTATTAACCCTAGCTTTAACCCCTAAAGGGAAGCCTAGTGGCTTAAAAGACTACAACAACCACAAGGGGGATATTAATAATGTCTTATCTTTTATTAACTATACAACCATAGATAAACAAGCCGAAGGGCTACTACCTATTAAGATCAAGATACGAGACGCCAAGATATTTGTAAAAATAGTAGCACGAGAACCTAATAAATACTACCGCCTTCTATAGAACTACTATCTAAAGCTTATACGAGCTAAGATACATGCTACCTAAGATTACAATATCATCCAAGACCTATAAGCTTATAAGGCGCTCGCTAATAACATATGCTAAGAGATTAAAGATGACCTCTATGTGTCTAAACACGACGTCCAACAATTAAAGAAGGCTAAGATTACACTTATTGCTACAGTTACCAAGAGAGAGGGTACAATTAAATACCTATAATCTCAGCTTAATAAGCACATTTGTAATAATACCAGACACCTCTTTACTGCATACAACGCCACCTAAGTCTCTACGCCCCTGGCAACCTTACCTACTTAACGCTTAACGGAAGGTTAGCGCTAAGCAGCTTTACCTAACAGGAACCCCTACTACAGTAGCGGCGACAACAAAAGCCACAACAATCAAACCTAAACTACCACTATAGGGTCCAATACACGCTACCCTAATCCCCCAATCTTTAAGGGTGACCGCAAGAAATATAACTACTAGAAGATACAAACCCATAAAAAACTGGCCTAGAGCGCCTACCTTTTCCCCATAGAAGATACCAAGATTGGCTACATTATCGGACGAACAAAGGGCATCCCATTTAATAGGCTTTTCGCTTAATAGGAGACTAATAGTCCCTAAAAGTGGCAGTCCCACTAGGAAGTCCTTAATAACCTTAACTAAATATACCGCGACTATAACCTAGTGGCCACTAGTCAAGCTAAACTACGCGCCCTAAAGATAAGTTCTACTAAATCATTTAACGAGTTCTATATTAAATTCTAGGAATACACCAGAGTCCTCACCTAAGACGACACTAAAGACCAGAAAGATCTCCTTAAAAAAGTCACTTATTACCTTAGTCACGCAGCCGCCAGCCACAACTATAATAACGTTCACGATATGGTAGCAGCCCTATAAAAAATTAAACAACGGCTAAACTAAATCACTACTGTAAACCCCCACCTAAAGACCTCCCTATAGAAGCCCTCTAGACCTACCAAACCACCAACGCCTACTACCCTAAGCAACACCACTGGTCCTAATATCGACCTCTCCATACCAGCCTTCCCAAAGAAGCTACTAGACGGAGAGCGCAAGCTACTTCAGAAGCTAAGGCGTTGCTATAGATACCGTTAAGAAGGCTATTATAGCTATAGCCCAAACTACCTAATAGCTAGGTTTAGCAGCTACCATTAAATACCTAACCCTATGCCCCAGACACCAAATACGTCGCTACGCACCGCTACCGCACAAGACGAAGATGCAGTAACGGTAGTAAAATCAGACACGGAAGCGGAAAACGCAAAGTCCTAGCCCTAAGTCGCAGGTTAGGACACTCTAACAATAGAGGGATCTATATATCAGCTTGCTCAATAGATAGCTCAGTAAAAATAGAAGAACGGAAGTAAATAGTCTTACCTATAGAGGGAACTACTACTAAGAAACAATATAAAACCCATTCTATAATTAACTACGGAGCTACTAATAAATTTATAGATACCCAATTTGTGCGTATTTATAACCTATCTACCTTACCCCTCGCTAAAGCCCGCGCCCTATAACTCGCTAACAGTAGTTATACTACACAAAAGATTACCTATATGGCACAACTCTACCTAAACATAAACGGACACTAGGAGGAGCTCTAGGCCTATATTACACCACTTACAAACTACCCTATTATCCTCAGAATAAACTGGCTCGAACAACACAACCCCGCCATTAACTGGCAAAAGAGAGAAGTAACCTTTAACTCTAAATACTGCAGAGAGACTTGCCTAGGGCATAGCCTAGCCGCCTCTATCTACTCCCTAGGATATCAACCTAGGGAAACCCTTATTACCCCACCCATAACTAACTGCCACTACGTAAGCGCCGCGGCCTTCTACCGTATAGCACATAGGAAAGGCTAGACCGTTGCCGCAGCCTCCTAATTACGACTATATAAGCTTAATAAAGATCAGGACCACGTCCTCTACAGTAATAGGATAGATATAGTTAACCTCCCAGAAAATAATGCCCCTATAAAACTCTACGGACTTTCACCCTTAGACTTTAAGAAGTTTATAAAGCTCAAAAAAGGACTTACCAATAAGGAACTCCGCAAGCTCCTCCCTAAGAGATACTATAACTTTATCAACGTATGCTTACAAAAGAGCGCAGATATACTCCCCCTACATTAACCTAACGACTATGCCATTAATATTAAACAAGGAAAAACGCTGCCCTATAAAAGACCCTACCTAATGTTAAAAGACAAACTCCTAGTTGTCAAAAAGTATATCAATAAGCACCTTAACAAAGGGTTTATTCATCCTAGCATATCCCTAGCAGCCGCCCCTATCCTCCTTGCTAAAAAGCCAGGAGGAGGTATTTAATTCTGCGTTAACTATAGAGGACTTAACGCTATTACAATCAAGAACCGATACCCTGTACCACTTATACGCGAGACCCTTAAACGGCTTAGCTAAGCCAAAATCTATACTAAACTTAATATCATCGCCGCCTTTAACCGCCTCCAAATACGGGAAGGTGACGAATAGAAAACCATATTTGCATCGCGCTTTAGCCAATTTAAATACACCGTCATGCCTTTTAGTATATGCAACGGCCCAGGCAGCTTCCAAAGCTACATTAATAATGCCTTATAGGATTACCTCGACAACTTCTGCTCCACGTACCTGGACGATATACTTATTTACAGCGATAACCCTTCTAAGCATACCAAGCATGTTTAAAAGGTCCTACAGCGCCTTAGAGACGTAGGACTTTATATTAATTTAAAGAAGTGCGAATTCTTAGTTACAGAAGTAAAATACCTTAGACTAATTATTACTACTAAGGGTGTCCATATAGACCCCGAAAAAGTATGCATAATTACCAGATGGCAAACCCCCACCTATATTAAGGACGTATAAGCCTTCCTCGGTTTCGCCAACTTCTATTAGAAATTTATATACAACTTCTCAGGTATTATAGCACCACTTACAGCAATAATACGAACAAAGGGCCTTTCCGTAAAAGAAAGAAAAACATATCTACATTTTATCTAGACGCCTAAATATAAAAAGGCGTTCTAAGACCTAAAAGATGCGTTTACCAAAGCACCTATCCTAGCTTACTTTATACCAGGACAACAACTCTACCTTAAGACTAACTCCTCAGACTATGTTAACGCAGGCGTCCTCTCCCAGATAGGCGACGATGGTTTCCTCCACCTAGTTACATTCTACTCGTCTAAGCTTACACCACAAGAATGTAACTATAAGATCTATAATAAGGAACTCCTCGCAATTGTATAAGCGTTTAAGGAATTCTAACCGGAACTCTCCTTAGCAGAACCTAACCAGCCAACTAAAGTCCTTACAGATTATCGCAACCTTAAGTACTTTATAACTACAAAACAACTAAACCAACGCTAAGCACGTTGGAACAAGTTCCTCTCTAATTTTAACTTTAAAATCGTATATAGGCTAGGAGTATAAGGTACTAAGCCTAATAGCCTAATACGCCGTTTGCAAGACCTTCCTTAGTTAAAAAATAACCCTTATAATCAATTCTAACAACAAACAATCCTAAAAGCACAAAACTTAGCCCCAGGCATACTACCTAAGACAGAACCAACCGCCCCTTAGCTTTATACTACAGAACTAGAGTTACCCCCTAAAATCAACAAACTTATTACCGCAGCATATAACACCCCTATTAACCCATTACTGCATTAACTAATTGCCGTAAAGATTGCCGGCACCCATACACTGCCTACCAACCTCTAAAGCTTAGGCTAGATTGATATGACAGCCTTAAAAGTAAAAGAGAACAGGCTCTATTATAGAGGCCGTCTATTTATCCCCAACTTAAAAGACCTGCAACGGCAACTAATCCAAATGGCCTATAACCTCCGATTAAGCGGCTACCTAGGCAAAGGAGGAACCTATAAGCTTCTTAGCCGATACTACTTCTAGCCTAAAATAATAGACTTAGTTAAACGCTTTATAAGCGCCTACTATGGCTGTAAACGTGCTAAAGCATTTTATATAAAGTACTAAGGACTGCTACACCCTCTACCAGTACCTATACGACGATGGGCAGATATTGCTATAGATTTCGTTATTAACCTACCACCTTATAAACAATATAGCCGAACCTATAAGAACATCCTTATAATAATATACCGACTTATAAAAGAACGCCACTACGTCCCAACCGAAGGCGTAGCCGTAAGCGACGTTGCCGACGCCTTCCTCTGCAAAGTCTACCGACTACACGGGTTACCCAACTCTATTACGTTTAACTAAGGCACGCAATTTGACTTTAACGTATAGAGGCGGATCTGCTAACGCCTTAGTATCTTTGTTAAGATATCTATATCCTTTTACCACAAAACTGCGGGACAACCAGAAAACGCTAACGCTAATATAAAGGCGTACTTACGACAGGTAGTCACCTATAGTTAGAACAACTGGGTAGACCACCTTCCACTAGGTAAATTTACAGCAAATAACCACATCTTAGCCACTACAGGACTTACCCCGTTCTTTGCAAATAAAGGATATCACCTACAATCCAGTATAGAGCCACTAGAGCCTATCGATAAGAAACTGCTATATAGAAAACGCCTTAAGATGCTACTTGCCAATTAACATATAGACCGTATAAAAGACCTACTTAACTACTGCAAAGGAGAGATGGCCTAGGCCCAAGCAAAACAAGCTTACTTCGCTAACCGCCACAGAACACCACCACCTGAGATACGTGTTGGCGACTAGGTATAGTTAAATACACACAATATCTCCATACAGAGACCTATAAAGTCACTTAATTACAAGAACCTTGGCCCCTACCAGATTAAATAAGTTATTAATAAAGGAGCTGTATACAAACTAGAGCTCCCGCCTGCCTTAACTACCCATGGGATATGGCCCGTATTTTACCCATAGCTACTATACCTTTACCAGCCTAACCCTCTACTAGGATAAACATAGCCTAAACCCCTACTAGTACTAATCCAAGATAAAAACGAAGACGAGAACCATAAGGAGTGGACCGTTAAACAAATCATTAACTCCAAATACTTTGGCAAAGGTAGAGGACGGCGGCTCTACTATAAAGCTACCTACACAGGATTTGACATAGATTAGCCAGAATGGCAACTATAGGAAGATTTTAAAAACGCAAAAGATCTAATTAGCGATTTCCACTACGCAAACCTATAGAAACTAGGCCTAAGCAGAGATTTCGTACCTAATCCCCTATAGGAGCCGTTACAGCTAAATCGTTATATATTACCGTCACGTAACTACTCCGATGAGATGTTAAGGAACTTTAACCGCCGGTTAAAGTTGTCTAATTGGTTAGATTCTAGACGCTAAGGAGAAGCTAACTAATTAGGATTTTCCATCCCCGGGATAGAAAATCGCTATTAGCTCGCTTGCTACTAGCGCCTTGGCAATACCCTCGCACCTTACCAAGTCCCCAATAGCCTCCTTCCCCTCTATAGCCTAGTACCTTCGCATAGTAGCAACCTATAAGCTTTAAGTTAGAAGCACCTATACGAGCCCATTATACCTGTAATAATATTCCTTCTTCTAGATACCCCAAGCATTTCCCCTACATATATATAGCAACCACAGCGTCGCCAGAGCTCCGCCTTAATAGGAGGGGGGGTAGTGTTACGGAACCCAACTATAGGGGCCTCTATAGGAGAACCCCGTGCTCTTGTATACACCTTGCGTACAGCTTATGTTAGCTACGCGAGGGTATATCACCTCCTTACGCCCTTGATCCTTACGATTAATTGCGTAATGTCTTGTAGACTCCCTAAATATATACGCTTTATAGCTATTGCCCGCGTTCCGTAACAACTTAATTAGCTTAATTAGTACCACTAGCTAAGTAGGCACTACCTTTACAGTACACTAATTATAATATATTTTATAATACCTAGCTCTAAGTATATATAATAAAGATGTTATGGTTATTGTATATATATAAATATTATAAGAGAGGTAATAAATATAATATATTACAAATATTGCAAATAATCAGTAGATATACCTATTTAGGTTTAGCCGCTATATAACTCCTTTTCCCTTATGCTTAATTATAACAACTACTATAAATAACCCAATAATAATTAACAGCACTATACTGGGCATTTAAGCGTAAATAGAACAGCAATCCAAACCTATGTCGCTTTCTTTAGTATATAAGGCCCACGCAACAAAGAACTGGTTAGTAAAGTTTATCTGCCTAGGCCTAAAAATTAATAAAATATTATATAGTAACATTTATTCCACTATAGAATAGGGACTTATAGATATTTAAATGCTTAGTTTATAACTAAATAAGGTTGGGAACTGGTTAAGACTTAATTAGGTGTTTCGTAATATAATTAAATTATTTCTTACTGTTTTTATAGGCATACTAAAACCTTGGCAGAGTAGGTGTCTATCTATAATTGCTTAAAAATGTAATAACAATTAAAAGTGTTAAGTGTTAGACAGAGCAATAACCTCAGCACAAATTAAGTCCATTGTGTATTATCTTAAATTGACTAATATATACCGGCTAAGCAAAGAAGACCTAGAGTTGGTTGCTTGGAACAGCCTTATATTTAGGATAGTACAAACTAAAGTAGTCTATAAAGGAGATAGCTAGGAAATGCTGTGTAGTTATAGATACTTTATAGCTGGTAGTATACTAGATAATAAGATTATATTAACTAATCTAGACTTTGGTCTATTTACTAGTATACTCTTAGAAGATATTAGCTTTAATTCTATAAAACATGGAATTTTTTATTGCAATAGCTGAGGAAGGGAGATAGAAGTTCTTACTAAATGGACCTAGAGGGCTGCTATGGATAAAATGTATACTAAAGGACTTAATCGTTTTTATTTTATAGTAAGATATAAAGACTAAGGTAAGATAGATTATATAAGCAATTTTAGCAATATTGGAAATATTCTAATATATTTAAATAGGCATACTACACCCGGCCACTATACCTATATATATTAAAACCATTACACTATAAGCTGTTATAAGCAATTTATTGTTAAAGCTACTAGGAATATAACTGAAGTTAGAGAGGAACTGTTCTAGGCCTAGGGGTTTAAGGGCATCTATATAGAAAATTAGTGGTACACTTAGGCCAACGGTTTCTATATATAAAGTAGAATTAGTAAGTAATAAGTTAAAGCAGAAATAGGAGACCTCTATCTAGCCTAAGAAAAAAAAACTAAGGGCCTAATATTATATTTGTATTATACCAACTATCCCGTATACTATACTATATTTTATATACCTAATATTTCCAATATGGTGTTAATATGTGCATAGTTGCGCATATATACTAGCTTAGCTAGATATTCTAGATAGCTTAACCTAAGTAAACAAGTCTTAAAATTAAAGAGCCCCTTTATAATTTTTACTTTTCTCCTCTCTCTTATTAATAATCTATATTGGTACTCTTTTTATAGGCCATTAAATATATCTTTAATACTAATATATTAAACTAATACTATTCTCTACTATGGCCAAATTATTTAATATATAGGTTATTATAGCGTCTAGCAGCTAGGTGTGACTTATATCCGCTTTATAGCAGTGCTATATGGCTAATAAGATAGAGCCTATAGTCTTAGCAAGCTTAGAAAGACTGGCGTATGCTTAAGGACAAATCCAATAGTAATAAGATTCCACTATATCTCTATTGCCCTTAAGACACTTGTTATAGGACTAATATAACTTAGCATAAGCTTAAATCTGCCACTTATTCCAAGTTATTGGTTTAGAAAATAGTAAGGCCTATATACCTAGTATATAGATTAACTATTTACCTGCGTATATAGGGTTATTATGACATATTACCTAATGTTGGTTACATAAGGGGATATCACATAGCTACGGTTCGTAGATAGTATAATAGTTATTCTTCTTCTTATTAATAGGAATGAGGAAAGGGGTAAGGAACTTAAGGTTCCTCACCACGCTAGGGCCACGTTAGCACGTAACGGCAACATACCTAGCATGACGGCAGCTTGCCTCATTCCCAACACTAGCAACTCTTCTTTTTGTAGTTGCCATCTATATATAGACAAACAGACAGGATGTAACAATACTAAACAGTATATAACAATACCAAATAATATGCGACAATACCAAACAATATACAATAATACCAAACAATATACGGCAATACCAAACAATATATAACAATATGCGACAATACTAAATAATATGCGACAATACTAAACAATATACAGCAATACCAAACAATATATAACAATATGCGATAATATAGCAGTTGGCAAATAACGTAAAGACGGATAGGCCGTTAAGGCGCTAGTAGTAAGCAAGCCAATAGCAATTTTCCATCCTAGGGATGGAAAATCCTAATTAGCTGGTTTAAGTTAAGGTCTACAGAATGTTATACTCCTACTCCCTTTTAACCTAACCTTTAATTTATATACGTAGAGTATTTATGTTAACAAACGTTTCTAGAGCCTTATTTGGGTTTGCCTTTGTTATTGCGTCTGCTAGGTTATCTTAACCGTTAATCTATTAAATCTTAAAGAGTTCTTGCCGTTCGTAGGATTAACGAAGTGCCATAATATTAATTATAAGGCGCTTCTCCTTTATAGTACCAAGCTTAACTAAGCACTTATAGAGGGAGTATGAATCGGTGCATATAATTATAGGGATAATAAGAAGTTCAAGTTAATCTATAATTATCTTTAGGGTAGTTCCAATTGCAATTGCTATATTAACTCTGCTAACCATTCTATATATCTCTAACGCTAAAACACTTTGGGTAACGCGCTTGCTCTTAGTTAAGCTCCAATAGATAAGGTTACTATGGATTATAAAGTCATTCTCTCTAGTAAACTCGTTTATAATAATAATCTTATATCCTAGCTAGGAGCTAAAATCTTTATTATTTATAAATAATCCATTAACAAATACAAAGAGCTTAACGGTAGGAAGATTAACAGGCACGTAGTATAGGCCCCGGTTAAGATGGTTCATTTGCTAGGAAAGGCGTTTATTTAGGGCAAGAATGTTATCCTTAGTTAGTTCCTGGTATTAGGCGGTAATAGAGAGATTAAATAAAGCCTTGGGTTAATAGATAGAAGCAACATAAGCTCTATAAGTGCGTTGCTCCATATATCCTTGCTTTAGAGAATTAGCGTTAATAACATTAATCTTCTTACCTTAACCCTTCTAGCGCAGAGCAATAGAATCCTTGTTTAGGGAGAGGATGCATCCATTAAAGAGTAATAGTATTATTAAACTAAGCTTTTCCTTTAGCTTTACTATAAGATTTGCCTTTACTAGCTCGTCTTCTTTAAGAGCTAAGAATTGGTCGTCTCCTAAGATAATTATATTATTAGTTTATATGCTGATGATTCCAAATAGAGTTCCTATAGTTATAATAAGGAAGCAGGGATTGAATATAGAAGTAGTTATTAAAAGCTTCTCTTTATAGTGCTTGCTGTAGGTAGCCTACCAGTAAGTTCCTGCCTCTGCAATCCTATATAATAGCTTAAGCACAACCATAATCATATCTTTAGGATACTGGTGGCGAATTTGCTCTAGAAGGTATACCAATATTAAGCGCTAAAGGTGCGTCTCTAATTGGGTATAGGCTTAAGTAATATCTTATAAATAAACCGCCATTCTATTCTTTATTAAGGAGGGAGCTAGCGCAATAATAACTTACTAACTAGCTCATTAAATTATAGGAGACTACGTAAGAATCACCTCCTTACTATTATTATTATAGCCTTGGATGACAAGCCTTAATTTCTTAAATGGGGCGTTAGTAGCTTTGCCCTTAATTTTATTAACCATTTTTAACTTAAAGATGCGAACTCCATTAAACTTAGTAGGGTTATACTTCTTAAATTTAAAAACTCCTCTTATAATAAGACCCTCAATCTCCTACTTATTAGATGCTTGGAAAGGAGCTCCTAGAGTTATAATATAACCTTCCTTTTAGAGCTATTTTACGAGTTCAAAGTCATCCTTCTCCTTAGCTATTATAAAGGCCATTAATAACTTAACTCTATTTTTAATAGCGGTAATAAATTGCTCTTTAAAATTAATAAGATGTTGGCAATTTTGTGATCCCTTTAGGCAACCTCTACCGCGTTGTGGTTGTGGCGCATCTACTAATATTGTATTGGGATCGTAGTCGCCTTCTAAAGCACGTTAATTGTGGTTCTCCTCTAGGGCATCTTCTAGGGCATCCTATAAAGGCTCGGAACTGTTATCTTTGTAGTAAGGCTTAATAACAGTTAAACGGAATTAAGTGGGTCTGTAAGGTATCTAAATAGTACAAGTCTAGCCATCAATTGTAATGAGTTAATGTGGGCCTAACTATCCTCCCTTTTTACGCCATACACGTACCTTAGACTGGAGTGGCAGATTAAGCGTAGTTAAGGTATTTAGGCCATTTCTCATTCCTAGTGCGTCGTTGACTTGGCGTGTGGCGTAAAGATGTCATACCTCCTTCGTTGCCTTACGAATAGCCTCAGCTCGTTGCACAACGGAGGGAGATAGTGGAGAATTGTTAGTCATTTAAGGGTAGGCGCCGAAGACTAGTAACGTGGGTACAAGTCCATCTAGGCCAGCAGAATCGTTAACAGCTTTAACAGCTATTTATAAAGTAAGTTCTTTGCTAGCATCCTCTAGTTCTAAAGAGATAATCTTATATACGCGGCATAATGGCGTGTAATATTGCTCCACTTTTCCAATACTATTATGTGCCTTAATAGGGACTTCCTTAACCTTAATTGCTATTGCCTTTATTTATTATCGAAACTCTGTAGATAAGAAGTTCTTTTCTATATTATAAACAATTTAATTAGGGGGTCCTAGGTAGACATTAATCTAGTATAACTAAAGGGTATCCTATACGTTCCTAGCTAATATATCCTTTAAGAATCATGCGGCTTAGAAGGAGGTTAAGAAGTTAATAACTTGGAGTACTAGCTTACCGCTAAAATACATAACGTCAACGATAATACAGAAGTTAAAGTTGTAGTTATTTTTAAGGGTGAACTTGAATTGGCTAGGGGACTTCTGGTTTATTTAGCAGTAATAGCAGTACTTTATAAGATGCTTAATTACCTTAACCTCAACTTTATAGCCTGCTCGCTAAAGAACCCTAAGCAATTGATGAACGGATAGGTGGCCAAAATAATGGTACAGTTGGCGTAATTCTAACTTAGTTAAGTGGCTTTAAGCAACACTCTTTTCTAGTTAATAAAGGAGCAACTAGGGGTGACCCCACTTGCGCATAATAGGCACCCAATTATCTCCCTAAATAAGTATATTCTTAAGGTTGTTAAGCCTAACGCCTAACTTATCTATATCTTTAATGCAAAATAGAAACAGAGTGTTCGTAGGAATAATATAGAAAGTGATATATCCTAAGGGGGTTTAGACCCTAATTATGCTAAGAGAGATTATAGTACCTTTACTAAAGCAAATCGTATATTGGCCTACCGTTGATTGGTTAATCTGAATAGAGCTATCAAGCTACTAAAGGGCTTAAACTTAAGGTTCTCCTACTATAGATACTCCTGCGGCTCTAGTATCCGGCATAATACTATAGAAGACGTTTGCCGAGTATCTGTTATTAAAGGAAAACGCAAAGCTCTTCTTTGGCTTATTAAAGATATCTAACTTCGTGATAAAATGGAGTATAGATTAGTTATTAAAAACACCGACAGTTTATATACCATTTACCTCACCATACTCAGTAAAGTATTGGTTAGGAGAGTAGTCCTCAATTTCCATATCTATAAGGAGCTATTTAACCTTATTAACCTTACCCTTAAGGTCTTCTACGCCTTTATATTAAACTAGGAAGCTTTAAAAGTAGGCCGCAGTAACCTTGCGATTTCCAACGTTTTTTATACTCTAACGGAACTTGTTATATGCCTCTTTTTGCTTATTAAGGGAGTGTCTAGTTAACTAGCACTTTGGCTTCTTACAAATATAGCACTTCTTCTGGCGATCACTTCGAAATAAACCTCTATAAGAACCTCCACAGTTGCCTTATAGTCAACGTTGATTATACCCTCTTCCGTATTCCCTACCACGGCCACCATATATTTAATCAGTCCAGTTGTGATCATATTGGTCGGGAATACTTATTTAGGTAGGGTTTTCGGTATAAAGCTGTTAAGATTCTTATATTCGCATCGCAGTACCTATAGCGGAGCGTAGCTCAGTATATACTCCTTCAAACGTATCTATAGGTTTATATAGCGCCAAGTTGTATTTAGGAACGCTATGGCATGCTAAAATAACCTAATCCCTTAGGCTGTTCTTGTTTTAGTAGGTTTCAGTAAGGCCATATTGGATTTTCTAGAGTTTATTAAAGAGTAGTTAAAGGCACTCTAAATAAGTCTTTGTTGGGTTAGAAGCAATAACTCTCTAGAATATAGTCTCTCGCCATTTGGATATATAAAGTTGGCAATTCTTATTAGTCTTAAAGTGGGCTCTAGTAAGCTAAAGCATTATATTAAAGCTATAGTTTTTACCCGTAATATGGTCGTAATAGAATGTTACTGCCCATCCCTTTAACATAATAGAGAAAGCGTAATGGTACTAATGGCGTTAAATTCCAACCTTATTGCAATAGTTATAAAAGACCTGTAGTTTTACTCTAAGCATATCATATAGTTCTCCTCCAAACTTCTTCTCTTTGTCCGAATATACCTTTATCAGATTCGTGACTTCTCGTGGTAAAGGCTTACCGGTTAGCTAGAGTAGAGGAGGTAGAGGCGGAGCAACTCTAAGTAGGAGGGCACCTCTAGGTAGGAAAGTAGCTCTAGGTGGGGGGTCAGCGTTCTAGGGGTTTTAATACGAATTAAAGTTGCCTTCTAAAGAATATAGGTTGTTTTTAGGTTTCCGTAGTTAACATATAATCTCAGCTTCTGTCCATATTGGTTCTTCTATACTAGTAATAACGGCCTAAATATTACTAGTAATTAGGTTATTGTTCTTAGCAACATATACCCCATTTCTATAAAGGAAGTCTTAAAAATCCCGAACAATATTAACGTTGCCAAGTGCCTAGGTATCAGCAGTCCATCCTATAAAATCCTCCCTAAAATACTCCCATAGTTATAAATCGGCGTAGCATCTATTTCGGTAGAATATAATATGGTGTAGGAGAAAGCTGTTAACTTATTTTACGGTATAAGTTATTATATTAAAGGCGAATTCGTCCCAATCTTTATTAATAAGTTTCGCGTGCTTAGCTACCCCTAGTGGTAAGGAGTCTTTCCAGTTATTTAAAGTAGGCATAGCCATGTTTTCGGAGGGAGGGAAGTGTTATTAGTGTAGGGATTATCGTTTAGTACGCGTTCATAATGTATATTTGTCGTTTAGTACGCATTTGTGACGAGAATTTGCAATTATGGGGCTCAGGACTAGTTCTGGCCTTAAATCGCGAAGACTCGTAAAGCGTATTGTTCTACGTGATGGACGCAAGAATCCATAATCTCAGAAAGGCTCAGGACCAGTTCTGGCCTTTTAGATCCTTAGATTCGTGGAAGAGTTCTATTTAAGGTTTAGGACCAGTTCTGACCTTAAAAGACAGCTTCCTCTAGCACGAGTAGCACTGGTACAGTGGCTCGTCTCTTCTTAGTAATACCTAGCTGTTCTGTAGTATAATAGTGAAGTTAACCACTGATCAGTGTTGGTTACACAAGGGGATATCACGTAGCTACGGTTCGTAGATAGTATGATGGTTGTTCTTCTTCTTGTTAATAGGAATAAGGAAAGGGGTGAGGAACTTAAGGTTCCTCACCACGCTAGGGCCACGTCAGCACGTAACGGCAACATGCCTGGCGTGACGGCAGCTTGCCTCATTCCCGACACCTAATAAACGCCATTATTAACTAAGTACTACTAAGGACGGAAGCACTAATAGTATAAAATAATTAAGATATAAACCAGAACTACTCTAGTAGGGAGTATAACGGCGGGCTGAGTTTAACTCTATACCCATATACGCACCTATGCTAGCCTATGCTAAGCTGCTTATGCAGGCTATAGTTATAACAGGCCACTTTAATCCTTTCTATAGGCTCTCTCTATAGCCAGAAAGACAGAGGTTGGGCCTAAACGCACTAATTATTAATACTTGGCGAAAGGCTGGTTTAAACGATTGGGGGCGTATATTTAACAGTGTTTAGCCTCTACCCAAACTAAAAGAAGCTTATAGGGCAAGTCTCTAAAATCTATACCTCCTACTAGCAATATTTAAAGTAATGCTAATACAGTATATGTCGCAAAACTATAGTTATTTAACTGTGTTGGCAACTTTAGATCTTATATTCTAAGTAATATTTATATAGTTATATATACATATTATCTATTCCTTAATATACTGGATACCTAAGCTCTGGTCTTTTAACTACTTAAAGATAACATATTTGTATGCGCATATCTAAAGCTTATAAGCCCTACTATATACTCTTAGAGTTTACCTACTAATAACGGAAGGGGAAATAATGATTCGCAGCACCTATAATTATTAAGTGTATTGCTTAATGCTTTTTTAACCTAAACTTAAAAGGCCTAGCTTTATATTTTTAGACATCTAAGTATTTCTACCCACTTTTGGCTTACACTATTATACTAATTACTACTTATATTTAATATGCACTTACTAAATACAAAAAGGGAGGTCCGTGGTAAATAGTTAAGGTAGATGCAATAGGAGAACTAAATAGTATAAGCAATACTCTAATCTATATGTATATTATAAGATACTAATTTATAAAGCAATATACTATTGAATTTGGAAGATATAGGACGCGCAAGCTTTTAATAGAAAGGCTAAACTACTATAGGTAATAGCTGGTCTTATTTAGAAGTAGATATATAAAACTAGTAACCTAGTTAACAATATATATATAGTGTATAATCTATATATATTATTATTATTTATTGCTTAATGTCCGATTTGGATCCCTGTTGGGCCCACGCGGACTACTCCTTATATATATATAGGGAGAAAACTCTATTTGAGAAAACCCCATGATCCGTCTCCCTGCCTTTTGGGGCTCGCTTACGAGTCGCCTGCGAGTTACCAGTGGTGCTCTACTACTTTACTTTTTAACCTCTTTGGGAACCACTGCTGCTGTAACAAACCTACGGACGCGCTAGTATTATACACTATACTCTACTCCTGTAGAGTTATTAGGGGGCGCCTATTACTCGCCCCTTTGCCTTCTATTGCTATTTCCTTTACAACCTAGAACTGGTCTAGTATATTTTAGCTAATAAGCCACTAGGTAGCCGCCTTAAGGCCTTTCTATATTGAGAGTAGTATATTATAGTTTTCTATGCTAGCTGCTAAGAGCATTGCTTCTCGGCTAGTGCGTAAGGGGCATAACAGTATTATATGTTTTGGTGTCTATCTTAGCTAGCCATATTCGCACCTTAGGCTACCTACTAGGACACCCACCTAGTAAAGCCAATCTTTTAGTCCTATTATTCCTGTCCTTAAAAGTGTTGCTATTATATTTTCTGCCTTTATTAGGCCCTCTTAGAGCCCTTAGGTATTTACCCCCCATAGTATTACCTATGCTACGGCTTGGGTTCCCCTTACCTGAGTCTACCTCTATACCTTTAACTCCTATTTGTTTCTCCAGCGTTGGTCCAACTAGTATTATATTATAGTTGATGGTTTTCTAGTACTCTTTTATACTCTACTTTGGCTCCTTTTTCTCCCTTGCTGTTATCTTTGCTGGCCTTTTACACGTCTCCCTTTCTTCTCTATATAGGCCTGGGCCCTAGCGCCGCACTATTCTTCTTCTACTTTCTCTACCTGTTTTCCTAATATATCTTCCCTACTTTAGGGTTATTAGTTTCTTCTCCTATAGGGCACCCTAGGGTCCCTCTATAGTTTGTTTAGGCGTGTCTTAATATACTTTATAATATTAGAGTTGCGTTCCTTTTGCACCCTTTACATTACATTGGCTTCAATATATAGTTATAGGGGGGGAATATTGGCTTCCTTCTTAAGTAGTGCTGTGGCCGTTTGCTTATACCCGCCTGTTATACTCCTAAGGCAGGCTATTTAGACCTTTTGGAGTGGTTTAAGGAGTAATTTAGGGGGGCCTTTTTTAGTTTCTCTAGTAGCCCAAATGCTAGATCCATACGTTATGGTTAGCCGGACAACTGCTATATATAGTAGGCGTAACCTCTGGAAGCATGGACCCTATATAGAATTGACGATCCTGGATATAGCGATATACTATACTTAGCCCTTATGAGCCGCTTACGCTGTATGTGCGCTCTACTAGAGCTTGCTGTCTACCTATACTCCTAATACCCTTAGGCCTTGAACCGGTTAACCTCCAAAGCCTTAGATATGGATTGTATGCTAAAGATCTGTAGATTGGTTACGTTTTCTTATAAAATAGATTAGCTGGTATTTCTCTAGTGAGAATTGGACTCTATATTGTCTTACCTATTCTATATAGGTATTATAGGCTTTCTCTAGTGTCCTACAGTTCTCTACGGCTGTTGGCCTATATATAATTAGGTTTGTGTTATTAATAAAGCCTATTCCCTAGGTCGCCCCTTCCTTAAAGGTGTTAAGCAGGTTGCTTATAAAGAAGAGAAAGAGTATAGGCGATAGAGGTAATCCTTATAGTATTCCTATTATAACTGCAATAGGGGGGCTCTAGTATCCGCTAAAGACTAGTAATGTTTCTTTCTAGCCTATAAATCCTTAAATAAATTAAATAATCTATTTTAGGAAGCCCTTTGCCCTAAGAATATATAGGAGACGCTTATAGGGTATATTATTGTAGGCGCCGCTAATATCTAGGCTAAGCATTAATACTATAAAGTCCTTTCATATAGCCTATACAGTTTTAATGGTAGTAGCGAGTAGTGTAAGTACTAATAGCGTTAAGCGATTCTTTCTTGCCCCTATTTGGCTTTATAGTAGTAGGGCGTGTTCCTCTACTATATCTGCTATATGGTCCGCTATAACCTTTTCTAAGATCTTACTTAGGGTGTTTTCTAAGGCAATAGGGCGGTAGCTTCCTAGGATTAAGTAGTCTGCTTTGCCTTCTTTTTATAAGACGACCGTCATTATAGATCTTCTAAGTCGCGGGTAGTAGCCTATTGTAAAGCATGCTCTGGCTACGTCTACAAGCCAAGGTGCTATAAGTGGTCTATAGGTCTTTAGGGCTTTGTTTAGGATCCTATCTAGTCCTGGTACTATATTGTTTAAAAGGCAGCTAATGGTTCTAGCCATTTCTTTAGTTATTATGTCGCTGTTAACCCTTAGGCGAGTTACCGGTGTTTTACTAGTAATATCGCTAAGGTCTGCTGGAGCCAGTTAAGGGAAAAATCTTTCTATAAAAATCTTTGCCTTTTTATTATTATTGCTTATAGCCTATAGTTCGCCTGCTCTTTATAGGGGTGGTAGGTGTAGATCTTCTACTAGATGTCCCACCTTTTTCTTTACCCATTTTGCTATGGTCCAAAGGCCCTTATTATAGGGGAGACTTAGGTTAGTAGTATATTTATTTATAAACCATCTCCAGTTATTCCTTGCTTCTTTTCTTAGGGTATTCTTTAGCTAGTTTCTTGTATCTTTATATTATCTTTTGTCCTTAGAATTGTAGCTGCTTATATATTTCCTCCTTGCTCGTTATTGGCCGGCTACAAGGGCCGCGCACTATGCGGACCATGCGTGTTATGTATAGGGGCCCGGTTTTAAAACTGGGTAATGCTCTTCTAGCCCGCTTTTAATTACTGCCTAGATTCTTTCTAGTCTTTAATTAATTTCCTTAGGGGTAGCTAATAAGCCTTACTTATTTAGTATTAGGTGGATTTCTTCTAGGTCTTAGAGTTGTTGTTTAATTATATTAAGGAAGCTATCTACGTTAAGCTTCCTTATTGTGTATCTTTTACCATTTAGTTGCGCCTTAATGTCCAGATCTAGTTGTATCTGGATAGGGATATGGTTTAAGGTAAGTGCCCATTCTTCTTTAGGGGAGCACCTTTTGAGTCTCTGGTATAGGTTTTCGTCCATAATCGTAAGGTTAATTATACTTTTAGCAGTACCCCGTTGCCATATAATTGCACCTAGGGGGGTAGCTAGCTTAAGGCCCCCATTGTTTATAGCTCTTAGTAGGCACTCTGCCTATTAATTGGCAGCAACATAGATGCCCCCCCACTATAGGTAGTAGAGGTTTATGTCTCCTAGTAAAATAGACTCTGCGTGTTTAGTTTCTAGCAAGCTTATTACAGATATAATATTCTCTGTCTATACTACCCCTTCGACCCTAGGGTTATAGATATTAATGATTTATTATCGGGAACGAGGCATGTTGCTGTTACGTGTTGATATAGCCCTAGCGTGGTGAGGAACCTTAAGTTCCTTACCCCTTTCCTTATTTCTAAGAAGAATTAATTAACCATTATTATACTATCTACGAACCGTAGCTATGTGATATCACCTTATATAACCAACACTAATCAGTGGTTAACTTCACTGTTATACTATAGAGCAGCTAGGTATTCCACCAAGAAGAGATGAGCTACTGTACCAGTGCTACTCGTGCTAGAGGAAGCTGTCTTTTAAGGTCAGAACTGGTCCTAAACCTTAAATAGAACTCTTCCACGAATCTAAGGATCTAAAAGGCTAGAACTGGTCCTGAGCCTTTCTAAGATTACGGATTCTTGCGTCTATTATGTAGAATAACACGCTTTACGAGTCTTCGCGATTTAAGGCCAGAACTAGTCCTAAGCCCCATAACCGCAAATATACGTTACGAACGCGTACCAAACGACAAACGCGTACCAAATGACAAATATACATTACGAACGCGTACCAAACGACAATCCCTACACTAATAACACTTCCCTCCCTCCGAAAATATGGCTACGCCTACTTTAAATAACTAGAAAGACTCCTTACCACTAGGGGTAGCTAAGCACGCGAAACTTATTAATAAAGATTAGGACGAATTCGCCTTTAATATAATAACTTATACCATAAAACAAGTTAACGGCTTTCTCCTATACCATATTATATTCTACCAAAATAGATGCTACGCCGACTCACAACTATAGGAGTATTTTAGGGAGGATTTTATGGGATGGACTGCTGATACCTAGGCACTTAGCAACGTTAATATTGTTTGGGATTTTTGAGACTTCCTTTATAGGAATGGGGTATACGTTACTAAGAATAGTAACCCAATTGCTAGCAATATTTAGGCTGTTATTATTAGTATAGAAGAACTAATATGGACAGAAGCTAAGATTATACGTTAACTACAGAAACCTAAAAACAACCTATATTCTTTAGAAGGCAACTTTAATTTATATTAAAACCCCTAGAACACTGACCCCCTACCTAGAGCTGCTCTCCTACCTAGAGGTGCTCTCCTACTTAGAGTTACTCTATCTCTACCTCCTCTACTCCAGCCAACTGGTAAGCCTTTACTACGAGAAGTCACAAATCTGATAAAGGTATATTTAGACGAAGAGAAGAAGTTTAGAGGAGAACTATATAATATACTTAGAGCAAAACTACAGGTCTTTTATAACTGTTGCAATAAGGTTGGAATTTAACGCTACTAGTACTATTACGCTTTCTCTGTTATGTTAAAGGGACAGGCAGTAACATTCTATTATAACTATATTGCGGGTAAAAACTATAGCTTTAATATAATGCTTTAGCTTACTAGAGCCCACTTTAAGACTAACAAGAATTGCTAACTTTATATATCTAAATGGCAAGAGACTACATTCTAGAGAGTTATTGCTTCCAACCCAATAAAGACTTGTTTAGAGTGCCTTCAACTACTCTTTAATAAACTCTAGAAAATCTAATATAGCCTTACTAAAACCTACTAAAATAAGAACAGCCTAAGGGACCAGGTTATCTTAATATGCTATAGCGTTCCTAAGTGTAACTTGGCGCTATATAAACCTATAGATACGTTTAAAGGAGTATATACTGAGCTACGCTCCGCCGTAGGTACTGTAATGCGAATATAAGAATCTCAACAGCTCTATACCAAAAACCCTACCTAAACAAGTATTCCTGACTAACACGATCACAACTAGACTGATTGAATATATAGTGGCCGTGGTAGGGAATACGGAAGAGGGTATAATTAATATTGACTATAAGGCAACCGTGAAGGTCCTTATAGAGGTTTATTTTAAAGTAATCGCTAGAAGAAGTGCTATATTTATAAGAAGCCAAAGTGCTGGTTAACTAGACACTCCCTTAATAAGCAAAAAGAGGTATATAATAAGTTCCGTTAAAGTGCAAGAAACGTTAGAAATTGTAAGGTTACTACAGCCTACTTTTAAAGCTTCCTAGTTTAATACGAAGGCGTAGAAGACCTTAAGGGTAAGGTTAATAAGGTTAAACAGCTCCTTATAGATATGGAAATTAAGGACTACTTTCCTAACCAATACTTTACTAAGTATGGTAAGGTAAATGGCATATAAACCATTGCTGTTCTTAATGACTAATCTACGCTCCATTTTATCACGAAGTTAGATATCTTTAATAAGCTAAAGAAGAGCTCCGCGTTTTCCTTTAATAATAGATACTTGGCGAACGTCTTCTATAGTATTATGCCGGATACTAGAGCCGTAGGAGTATCTATAGTAGGAGAACCTTAAGTTTGAGCCCTTTAGCAGCTTAATAGCTTTATTTAGATTAACTATTTAACGGCAGGCCAATACACAATTTGTTTTGGCAAAGGTACTGCGATCTCTCTTAGCACAATTAGGGTCTAAACCCCTTTAGGATATATTACTTTCTATATTATTCCTATAAACACTCCGTTTCTATTTTGTATTAAAGATATAGATAAGTTAGGCGTTAGGCTTAATAACCTTAAGAATGTACTTGTTTAGGGAGATAATTAGGTACCCGTTGTGCGCAAGTGGGGTTACCCCTAGTTGCTCCTTTATTAACTAAAAAAGAGTATTGCTTGGAGCCACTTAACTAAGTCAGAATTACGCCAACTATACCGTTGTTTTGGCTACCTATCTATTTATTAATTACTTAGGGTTCTTCAGCAAGTAGGCCATAAAGTTAAGGTTAAGGCAATTAAGCATCTTATAAAATACTACCACTACTGCCAAATAAACCAGAGGTCCCCTAGCCGATTTAAGTTCACCCTTAAAGATAACTACAACTTTAACTTCTATATTATTGTCAACGTTATATATCTTAGTGGTAAGCTAGTACTCTAAGTTATTAACTTCTTAACCTCCTTCCAAGCTGCATAATTCTTAAAGGATATATTAGCTAGGAACGTATAAAATACTCTTTAGTTATGCTAAATTAATATCTACCTAGAACCCCCTAATTAAATTGTCTATAATATAGGAAAGAACTTCTTATCTACAGAGTTTCGACAATAGATAAAGGTAATAGTAATTAAGGTTAAGAAAGTCCCTATTAAGGCACATAATAGTATCGGAAAAGTGGAGCGATATTACGCACTATTATGCCATGTATATAAGATTATCTCTTTAGAACTAGAGGATGTTAGCAAAGAACTTACCTTGCAAATAGCTATTAAAGCTATTAACAATTCTGCTAGCCTGGATGGACTTGTACCTATATTACTAGTCTTCGGCGCCTACCCTTAAATAACTAACAATTCTCTACCATCTCCCTCCATTATATAACGAGCTAAGGCTATTCGTAAGGCAATAAAGGAGGTACAACGTCTCTACGCCACACACCAAGTTAACAACGTACTAGGAATAAGAAATGGCCTAAATACCTTAACTACGCTTAATCTGCCACTCCAGTCTAAGGTACGCGTATAGCGTAAAAAGGGAGAATAGTTAGGCCCATATTAACTTATTACAATTAATAGCCAGACTTGCACTATTTAGATGCCTTATGGACCCACTTAATTCCATTTAACTATTATTAAGCCTTACTACAAAGATAACAGTTCTAAGCTTTTGTAGAATACTATAGAAAATGCCCTAGAGAAGAGCCATAATTAATATACTCTAGAAGGCGACCACGATTCTAATATAATTATAGTAGATACGCCATAACTACGACACGGTAGAGGTCGCCTAAAGGGATTATAAAATCGCCAACATCTTATTAATTTTGAAGAGCAATTTGTTGCCGCTATTAAGAATAGAGTTAAGCTATTAATGGCCTTTATAACAGCCAAGGAGAAGGCTAACTTTAAACTTGCAAAATAGCTCTAAAAGGAAGGTTGTATTATAACTCTAAAAGCTCCTTTCTAAGCATCTAATAAGTAGGAGATTGATAGTCTTATTATAAAAGGAGTCTTTAAATTTAAGAAATATAACCCTACTAAGTTTAATAAAGTTCGCATCTTTAAATTAAAAATAGTTAATAAAATTAAGGGTAAAGCTACTAACGCCCTATTTAAGAAATCAAGGCTTGTTATCCAAGGTTATAATAATAATAGTAAGAAGGTAATTTTTATATAATCTCCTATAATTTAACGAGCTAGTTAGCAAGTTATTATTACACTAGCTCCCTCCTTAATAAAGAATAGAATGGTAGTTTATTTATAAGATATTACTTAAGCCTACACCTAATCAGAGACGCACCTTTAGCGCTTAATATTGGCATACCTTCTAGAGCAAATTCGCTACTAGTATCCTAAAGATATAACTATGGTTGTGCTTAAGCCATTATATAGGATTACAGAGATAGGAACTTACTAATAGGCTACCTATAGCAAGCACTATAAAGAGAAGCTTTTAATAACTACTTTTATATTTAACCTATGCTTCCTAATTATAACTATAGGAACTCTATTTAAAATCATTGGCATACAAACTAATAATATAATTATCTTGGGAGACAACCAATTCTCAGCTCTTAAAGAAGATAAGTTAGTAAAGGCAAATCTTATAGTAAAGCTAAAGGAAAAGCTTAATTTAATAATACTATTACTCTTTAATAGATGCACCCTCTCCTTAAATAAGGATTCTATTGCTTTGCGCCAGAAGGGTTAAGGTAAGAAGATTGATATTATTAACGCTAATTCTCTAAAGTAAGGATATATAGAGTAACATACTTATGGAGCTTATATTACTTCTATCTATTAACCTAAGGCTTTATTTAATCTCTCTATTGCTGCCTAACACTAGGAACTAACTAAGGACAATATTCTTGCCCTAAATAAACGTCTTTCCTGGCAAATAAACTATCTTAATTAGGGACTACTCTATATACCTATTAATCTTCCTACCGCTAAGCTCTTTGTATTTATTAATAGATTGTTTATAAATAATAAAGATTTTAGCTCCTAGTTGGGATATAAGATTATTATCGCGAATAAATTTACTGGAGAGAATAACTTTATAATTTATAGCAACCTTATCTATTGGAGCTTAACTAAGAGCAAGCGCGTTACCTAAAGTATTTTAGCGTTAGAGATATATAGAATAGTTGGTGGAGTTAATATAGCAATTACAATTAGAACTACCCTAAAGATAATTATAGATTAACTCAAACGTCCCGTTATCCCTATAATCGTATATACCGACTTATATTCCCTCTATAAGTGTTTAGTTAAGCTTGGTACCACAAAGGAGAAGCGCCTTATAATTAATATTATAGTATTTTAGCAATCCTATGAGCGTTAAAAACTCTTTAAAATTTAATAGATTAATAGCCAAAATAACCTAATAGATGTAATGACGAAGGTAAACCCAAATAAGGTACTAGAGATGTTTATTAACATAAATACTCTACATATACAAGTTAAAGGTTAGGTTAAAAGGGAGTAGGAGTATAATATTCTATAGACCCTAACTTAAACTAGCCAATCAGGATTTTCCATCCCCGGGATAGAAAATTACTATTAGCTCGCTTATTACTAGCGCCTTGGCGGCCTACCCGTCTTTATATTATCCGCCAAATTCTACCAACTGCCGTATTGTCGCATATTGTTGCATATTGTTTGGTATTGTTGTACACTGTCTGGTATTGTCGCATCCTGTCTGTTTGTATATATGTAGATAGCAACTACAAAAAGAAGAGTTGCTAGTGTCGGGAATGAGGCATATTGCCATTACGTGTTAATGTGGCCCTAGCGTAGTAAGGAACCTTAAGTTCCTTACCTCTTTCCTTATTCCTAAGAAGAATTAATTAACTATCATTATACTATCTACGAACCGTAGCTACGTGATATCACCTTGTGTAACTAACATTTATACTAGTCCCCTATATGTCTGGATAGTTATAACTGCAATATCTAGGTTAACTGCCTGCTATAACCAGACTTGCTAATAAATAAATAATTCAAACTATGGATCTTCGGTTTGATTAATTAGATATTTTAAAGCTTTAAGCTTGTTTATTTCGTTTAGTTAATTAAACTAGCAAACGGTTTAGATAGATTTATATACATTTTTGCGCGATGGTAAGAGGATCTAGGAGCTCTACGCTACAATCTAGTAATAGGCGTTTGGTGTTGTAATGCTTACGCTAAGCTTAAAAGTCAAGAGGGAACACAATTAATTACCCCTAGTATTAATAACAGTAAGGTTTAATTCTATTAATCTAAAGCGGCAAATCTGTTAATATTAGTTACTATAATAATATCTAAACGTTATATAAGGATAGCTTACTATAGTGTGGATTAAACCTTGTCGTCGCTCTAGCAGTTCCTAAAGAAGATCACGTGACCCTAACTTTAATACAGAGTTTTCCTATGTAAAAGATGCCCAAAAAATTGATCGCCCGCTATAACGGCAGCAATATCGACCTAGCTATATAGCCAATCCTCCCTGTACATCATTGTATGTATACAAAACAGCTCTTGAAGTGGGAGATTGCGCCTCTTAATAGCGCCAAAGTTGGAGGCTAGAATTGAAAATTTAGGTAAGACGTCGCTCTATTTAAAAGTCAGCAAACCAAATTAAATGGCGCGATCTCCGGTTAAGTCCGAACCAGTATACAATTTCCTTATTAGGAAAAGTTATTTTCTATGTTTAATAAAGCCGTTGCGGTTCCAGCTTCGCGTACACTGTAAGGCTGCGATAATATTAGGCCGCATTCATAAGCGACGAGGCTTAAGCATATCACCGAGCTCACTAAACGATCGTTCGCAATCGCAGCTTAATGGTGGTATACTTAGTATATCAAGCGCCATTTAACTAAGGTTAGGAAACTCTATTACTATTATCCTCCAGTATAAGAACGGATCGCGAGCCAGTAGGTGATCTTCCGCTAGTAGATCAAGTTTCTTTTACTGCTCGTACTCATCTTCTTGATTATTAGATGAGGAAAGTGCTATAGTAAAGGCGGTACCCGTGAAGCTTCTAATAAAGTCATTAATATCAGATTACAAAGGCTAATTCTTCTTAGAGGCTTACTCTACCGACTATAGCTTCTTTCCTTTATACTTAAGCCAGAGCTCCTAAAAGGAAGCGTTATAGCTAGTTATCCAATTAGGCCTCTCTTTCTAGTTGTTTTAGCAGAATCGCTTAAGGTTAGGGTGTAGTAGGCAAGCTGCGTAGTAGATAGGCGTCTAATCAAGCACCGCGTAGTATTTTTAAAGCTTCGCCCACCTGCAATTAACATTAATTTCGTAGTGGTCCTTAATTGCCTCTTAATTAGGATAATCCTCCGTTATTACCTTAGTTAATCAAGCTTTAGCTTCTTTGTAGTACCTCATTAGAAACTCTATGCAAGGGATAACTTCCTATATTGCGCCATTACGCCCAGCCTTGCCTCTTCCTTTAAGCTTAAGTGTAGCTTGCTGAAGCAGCTTAAGAAGCTAAATGTATTATTTAATAACGTCCCAATCGTAGAAAGCAAGGCCGCCGACTTGCACGTAAAGAGGGCGATTAAAAGGCTTCTAATATAGGTTCAGATTCTTTCTACGTTGTTAACTAGACTCAATTATTACGAGCTTCCTATTCCATTCATTAATATCGTGCTGCATTATTAAGGAAATAGGGCCTTAAAGCTTAATAGCTCGTTTAAATGTCATTAAATAACTATTCCACCTGGTCTTAACGGGCTTAATAAGCTCGAGGACTTTAAAATCAGCGTATAGTAGCATAGCGTTCTCCTCTCGCTGGAAGGTATAGAACTGTTTATACTTTTATAGCAAGCAGATCGAATAGATAAAATCAATAAGAGTTCCAAGCGGGCCTTCCTTTCGCCACTCCTTTAGGAACTGCTGCTCTTCCTATAGAAGTCTTAGTTTTAATTAAATTAATAGTAGGGGAACGCCTACCGTTAAGTTCTCATCACCGTTCTCAAACGCATCTTTATTAGTTCCAAATAGACTTGATTAAGCCACTAGATTAAATATATAGGTAGCATACCGCACCCAATATTGCTGTTTATTGAATCCAAGCTCCGCTGCGAGGAAGTCAATGCAGGCGTTGTTATTATAGGCGTTATCCATAACAAACTAGCCAATTCAACTACCAAGATTATACTCAGTAATGATATTGCCAATAACGTCATAGTAGTTATAGCCGCTATATGGGCCAAGCTGCTCTAGTAGAGCAAGCATAAAGTCTTAAATCTGGCCTTAATTGTCTAAGTAATAAACGCAGACACTAGTAAGAGCTTTCTTCTTATTGCGCGTTATCCAGCCATTAAATAATATATAAAATCTCGTTATTGGTCGCGCCAGTTCTTCCGTTACTACACCTTTATTGCCATTGTATTTAGCAAGAACTTAATTATGAATTGCCTTGTGGTTTTGGTGTAGTTTGGGCTCGGCGTCTTTATTTACGGCCGTAATTAGGGCTCGAAATTCAGGTCGCTCGACTTCTCGCAGAGGGTGGTTTCCGGCGGCGATCTATAGTATAACCGCTTGTTTAAAGATATCGGAGTCGTAGGACTTAATAAGCTCATTAGCAACTGCTTATAATATATAATGGGTTTGTTGAATATGCTCTAGAATAATTAAAGCCTTCCGCTTTCAAGACACTGTATAATTAATAGGACCATGAGAATCAACCCAATGGCCATCTATATCCTTAGCAAGGTGTCCTGCCGTAGAAGTAGTGGCTCTACTAGTTTTATATAGAGTCACCTTGATCTTATGCAGATGGCAATATTTGCATAAGAAAACGGTTGTTTTCTTACCAAATCTTTGCTGGAGCCGCCAGCCATGGTCCCATATAAAGCTTGGAGTTCTGAGGAGGTCTTAATAAGGCCGTTAATATCTCTCTACACGGTCCCAATTAAGGCCTTCGTATTCGTCCTCAAGGGGGGTTGATTCTAATGAGGTATCGGAACCTTCGCAGGCTTCGCTAGGCGCTATTATAGACGCATTCTCTGCTGAATTAACGGGGCCAGCTTCAGTAAGATGGGAAGACATAATATAGGCAGTATAGTAATAGGAATTAGTGGGTAAAAGAGGAGATTTTAGAGGGTTAAGTTAGAAAGACGCATTCAATATTTATTTTCGGCGCGTATATTATATCATGATTATAGTATATTATAGAACTGCCTAAGACTTAACCATCAAGAACCCCTATATTTACTCCCCCAACCAAAAACAATACCTATATCTTATGTATCAAACGAGCAAACCAACTCAGTCAAACGGGACGATATAAGGCTTAATTAACTGCTAAAATCAGGCCTCTAGGTTTGATTATTTGTTTAATTACAAAGCAAACAAGTAAACAAACTAGTAAACGGGGTTTGTTTATCAGCAAGTCTAGCTATAACCATAAGGCAAGGCTGATATTTTTACTAATTATAAAGCATACGCGTATGGCTGCTTTTGGTTTATATAGGAGCTGGAATCCTTAGGGGCAGTATATTAATTGTGTATAGGTATTATAATACGGCTCTTATATAGTAAGAATATGGTGTTTCTCTGGGTCTAGACTATCTAGTAGGGGCCTTACTAAACGGTGATTTGTATTGCTGTAGTTATACTATATAATGGTCAAGTGGTGGACCCCCAGCGGGGGTTCTTCGCCTCTCCTTCACTCCTTACTTCTTCCGTTTCCACTTTCTCTAAAATGTTTAGAACTTTTGTCTTCTGTGTTTACTCCCTAGCTACTACTTATTTTATATAGAGCTTTCTATTTCTGTATCTTATGTTCCTACTAGCCTTTCTAAATCTAAGTCTGTTATTGCCTCTGGTTCTTCCCCCGTTCTTACCAGTTAGCTGTATACCCCTTATAAGCCAGCTGCGTGTGTTATATTTGCCGCGTTAAATCTAATTCTTAATTATCCCGGCCTTGAACTTGCCGTAGCCGTCTATAGGGGTCTTCCTACTAGGCGTCCTCTCCCTTGTGTTTTATGTATCCCTTATATCCCTATTCAGTCTAGTAATATCGCACGGCGTTGCTTTTAGCCCGTTAAGGCTTGGGATGGCTGGCTTAGCCCCCTAGTATTAAAGGTAGGAAACGCTAGGAAGATATCTATATCCCCCTAGCTTATCGCCTGTTGTTTCCATTTGTATAACCTAGCGTGCAGTTGTTCCTATAGCTGTTAAGCCCTTTCCTTCCGTCTCCTATATTTAATGCAGTCTTCTCTCTCCCACGCCTTATATGTGCTTTGGTAATAGTTCGCGCATTTTATTTAGTCTTAATTTGTATATTATCTTATATCGTAGGGGCCTACACAGTGGCCGCAGCACACCTGTGCTGTGTATGTGGATTGGGTGTGTCCCTATTATATACAGCAATAATATCATTTTAGGCGTAGTCTGTGGTTATAGAGCCTTATGTTATATATAAGGCCATTTATAATTATTCCTTTTTAGATAAAGAGTTTTTGCATTCCTAGTATATATACGCTAACAATAAGGGAGCTATATATTTATCTATTATTTCCCTAGCGAGTCTCTAGCGCCCCTTATATCCTCTTATTATTCTTATTATATACTTAGTTTGTATTTTCCTATTAAAGCTATTAAATCTAGGTAATTACGAGTCCTAATATAAGGCATTCCGTTTGTTTTACTATCTCCTATATAGTTGCTATATTGTCTGCCTAGCGTCCCCTTTCTACCCTAAGGCTTATGGGAACCGACAGGACTTCAACTAGGTAATCTTTATAAAGCACTTTTATGCTAATACGCTCTCCTAGCCTGTCCCCTACCCTTATGGCCCATTCCTTTGCCTATTAGTCCTTTAGGGTGACTCTAATGTCTCCACTCCTAAGGTGTTAGACTGCAACGGTGTTATAGACCTCCTTATAAATCTCTATAAGAACTTCTGTTTCTAATTATCCCCTAAGTTCCTCTACCTTTTCTATATTTGGTCGTATTGTGATTATATACCCAGTTGTTATCTTTAGGGGGGTAGGTTCCCTGTACTATAGGAGCGCAGCTATAGCGGCCCAGGTGCGGTTCGCCTGTAGGGGGGGGTTTTATTTATCTTCGATTTTATTTAGCCGTTAGAGGATTTAATTAAGGGTTTACTAGAGGGGCGCCTAAGGTTTACTAGACTGGAGCTATTCTGCTAACTGCATTAGTTTATAATAGCTAATAGATGCTCCCCCATAGTTTCGGATACTAGACGCGTCTAATAGGCTTTATATTTTATTAGATGCCTTCTTAATTGGGGTATTTCCGCTTTCTAGTATAGTATTCGCCCGTCCTTGTTGTTGTTGTGGGGGGCTATTATTGGGTATAGGTCTGGCGGTCGTGCGCAACTATATACCACCGTTATTCCACCTGTGCCTTCTCTGTGATATATACATCTTAGGGGATTATTAGGGTGTTTTTTAGGGTTCTTTTAGTTGGTTTGGTCTTTTTAGGCCAGGTGCAGTAAGAGCTCCAAAAGTCTAACAGGTAGTTATATAGTAGAGTTCGACATACCTGCTTATCTAGGCCTCTACCCCAGTTTTCTAGTATTTAGTCCCAGTTACCTAGGCTTAAAGGCCTAGGGGGCTTTCTATAAGCAGTTAGCTGCCGCTACTAATTAACGGGGGGTTTTACCATTCTTTTGGATATTTTATAATGGGGTTAACCTAAGTACTAAACCGCCCCCTAGCGGTCTATATAAGAATCTCCTCCTAGAGTTGGTATGCTTTTATATGGCTTAGGAGCCTTCTATAGCCTCTAGTTTTACGCCTTTCTTTATTATTTCCGCCGGTATAAGTATAAGCTGCCGCTTCTAGGGGTTATAACTCCCTTCTTATATACCTACTGGCGTAATCCTATAAGGGCGTTATGGCTGTATCCTATAATATAGAAGCCTTAGGTACCTTCTATAGTTAAGGCCTAGACTAAAAGCCTTCCCTACCTAAGTAACTTCTGTTTGCTCCTTAAGTATACCTCACTAGCGTACCGCCCTAGAGGCAAATGGTTCCGTCTATTAGTATACTAATACGCGCATCCGTTCTCTTAAGCCACATAGTAGTCTCTTTAGCCAGGACGTAATCCTGCCTACCTACTAGGTACACTAAGGGTTAGGGCCTAGCTAAGGGGTAAGGTCCTTAGAGCTAGTAGTAGCTACTACGCACTACGCCCCATGGGAGGCTAGTAGTAATATAGGGGCGCAACACCCTATACTGCTACTAGTTCCCGTTTTACGTTGCCTATAAGAGTCTCCTTATAACAGGCCGACTGTGTCTTATAGGAGAGGGGCTATAGAGATACTAGGTTTTACACTAAATAACCTACTCTCCCCTCTCCTACTAACTAAGCTTGTGTCCCCCCCTTTTATAAGCTGGCCTGTGTCTCTAACTGTTAAGTCCTTATCCAACTGGCCTATGTTTCCCCTATAGCCTCCCCTATATATATACATTAGGTTGCGAGCACTACGCCTATTAAGACCCTCCTATAAGTCGCCTTATGCATATGCGTATTAGGTTGCGTGCACTACACCTATTAAGACCCTCCTGTGAGTCGCCTATAAGTTAACTATGGGTTAACTATAAGTCGACTATAAGTTGAACGCTATAGGGCCGTTGAAGCTGGCCTATATTTCCGCTACCTAGAGCTTTACCTGTGTTTCTACCTTGTTAAGCCGTCTGGTTGCCGTCGCGTCGCCATTACATCGCTGTTACTGTACTAGGTCGCGCGCACTACGCCTATTAAGACCCTCTTCTAAGTTACCTAAGTATACCGGATACCAGATAGGCCCTTATAGAGGGGCCTTAATAAGTTCTTTAGGTAGGGCCTTAATAAGTTCTTTACGGTGGCCTTAGGGCCTTAATAAGTTTTGTATAAAGTATCTGTAACGCGTTAACCTTAACAAGTTCTTATAAAAGGAGGATCCTTATGCCCTTGTTATATATACTTCGCGATTTTAGAGCTAGTATAAGCCTAAGGGTGTCCTGTTATACGCCTAGGACGCGTCCACGTCGACTAGCTGGATAAGGCCAGTTTCGGGCCTAGCTGCGAGCCAGGTAGTCGTATATTAGGCGGTTTTTATATCCCAGTTTCCCTTGCTAGGCCTCCCTAGATGGTAGAACAAGAGCTTTAAGCGGAGGCAGTGAGGCTCCTGGTGTTATTAAGGGCGATGCTTTGTACGCGTCGCGGGCCCATTACCATAGAGTCAAACAACAGCGCTGCACGCGCTGTGACAGCTCTCTACCATCGCCTCTGCACTTGGCCATTAATAGGAATAGGATTCTAGATAATATTTCCACCCGCGGCGACGTGGACGCGTGCAGTAGGGCTTTACAGGCCAGGTATATTAATAAGCTGGTAACTCCTAGCAAGTGTTAATAAGTTTATTATAGAGGAACTTATTAGTATATAAGTCTGGGTTAAGACTATGCTAGAGGTGTCTTAGTTCTTTAATAAGCAATTATAGGCAATCTAGAGTTAATTTTCCAGTATTCTCGCCTTTGCTTATTATAGACCTTAAGGTTATTAAGTTCCATTGCCCTAGTATACCACGCCTGTACTTAGGTCCCTTAAAGTAATTATATATAGCGTCGCAGATTTGGTTAAATAAAAGGGTTAGGGTGACGTTCTTAAGGTTAGTATAGTAGTGGTTAAGTGCTAAGCCACATAACATTATAGGGTAGGCTTTAACTTTGGCTTCTTAGGGTATGTTAGCTCTACTGCAGAGGTTATAGAAGATAGTAAGTTTAAAGTCAAAATTGTTATCTTCTCTGCTATACTTGTTATCTTCCGTATATATCTTTGCGAGGTTTATTAACTATCTAAATAAGGTTTTGTAATATAGTAGACACGGTTGCTTATAACCAATTGGGTTAACCACGTAAGCTAAGCGAGCTTAGGAGATCCACCAAATTCCACCTATAGAAGTAGAAGAGAAGAAGAAGAAATCGATTGAAACCAAAACCCCCCCTACTGTGATTCCTACACTGATCAGTGCCGCATAGATTAGCAAGGTATAACGAAGAGAGGCACTATCTAATTCTCTAGACCTCTTGTTAAAGGCTAAGAATTAAGGTATTGCTTGCTAAGCCTAAAGGCCAGTTTGTGAGGTTACTCGCGCTTCTAACCTACGTCTATCACGCCTTCAGAACGATTAGTTTGTGGTCGTTTCCACGCTTCTAGTCCGACTGTTGAATTAAATCAACTATGGAACCAAAAGATGGCTACCTCCGTAATGGATACCGAAAAATGGGAGACTGGAATTAACGCGACCGTAACCGACATTAAGGAAGTTAAAGCATTCGTTAATTGGCGTTTATCGATATACAAGGAGAAGGGATGGAAGGGATTCGACTTATAGGAGAGCTTTGTTGACGATTTCGAGTCGTTTACAAAGGATATACTTAATGACCTTGGCAAGGATCGATTGAAGGAGATCAGGGATTACCTCCGTGAAAATAGGGTATATATACGGAAGGAGGCAAGGAAGTCAATTGCAGACGGCCTTCTAGGAGCTATTCACGAACCAACTCCTTTAAAATGGCCTGCCGACGACCCTACTGACGGCCCTACCGACGGCCCTACCAACGACCCTACTGACGACCCTACTGATGACCCTACCGACGGCCCTACCGACGACCCTACCCTAGCTCTACCATCACTATCGACTGCCCCCGTTTAAATTATTCAGCCAACCCCAGCAACTACCCCCCCGACTTCAGCACAAATTACCCAAGCTACAGACCAGCTCGCCCTACAAGGAAGCTTCGGAAGAGAGATCACCAACTTAGCTAAGCTCTATACGGACGAAGTTAAATACTCTGGCGAACAAGATAACTTCGATTTCAAGTTTAAGATCTTCCAAAACTACTGCCTCTAAGCCGGCGTCCCTAAGCAAGCGTATACCATTGCTATTCCTACTATGCTCCGCGGGCTTGCTCTTAAATATTACTTTACCCACCTCAACATAGAACCCTGTCCTAGTTATCACGGCGACCCCAAGGCAGAGGCGTTTTGGACCGAACTTGCGAAGGGAGAGGGATAGACTATAGACTTATTTACTAGTACCCCTTTTCCCTTATTTCCTAGTTGTTGCCAGTGTCTGAATAAGGTTCTGTAATATAGTAGACACGGTTGCTTGTAACTAATTGGGTTAACCACGTGAGCTAAGCGAGCTCAGGAGATCCACCAAATTCCACCTGTAGAAGTAGAAGAAAAGAAGAAGAAATCGATTGAAACCAAAACCCCCCCCCACCGTGATTCCTACATTAACTCCTTGCCAAAACCCTAGGTTTAACTCTATCCCCTAGGTAGTTCTAATAGTAGGGTTAAATTAATATAATTGGACTCCCGTTATAGGGGCTATATAGGTGTAGGTTAAGGTGTAGGTAGTATTATAGGTAGGACGGGGTTTATAGGTGGTATTATAAGTAGAGTAGGGTTTATAGTTGGTAAGGTTAAGATTAGGGTTTTAATAGTATTGGTGTTAGTAAAGTTTTTCTTAAGGAGGTATTTAATTTATCCTAAATTAAACTCTCCTCTAGTTGCCATATGTTCCCTTATCTTAAGCTTAGTCCATTCTATAGGGTCTCCTTCTTATAAGGTATTAAATAGCAATTTAGGGACTGTGGCATTCCTATACTTCCTTACCCATACGCCATTAGTTTATAGGAACGTTTAAAGCTTTTGGATAGCGTGTTAGTTATAATCCTTAAAGGTTTATAGTGTGAAGTTGTTAAAATCTTCCTTGTAGACCTCCCATAGTTCATTATCCTTAAAACTATAGGCTTTATATTTAAGGATCTTAAACTTTACAAATTTATTAATGTCCTCTATGGTGGTTTTATCGGACTATAGGTTAATGCCTTTAGGCCATTTCTTCTATCCTGCGTTAACTTGTGCCCTAATATCTAACATGTTAATTCTTGTCTTATAACTCTTATTAAGTTCAATTTTAGGTTCTAAACGCGTAATAGACGCAAGCTGATTGAAATGCGTAATAGACGCGAGTGCTTAACTTTTGTTAAGTTTAAATGCGTAATGGACGCGAACCAAGGGCCTATTAGATAGGGGTTGGTTCTTTAAGTACCTAAGGGCTATGTATAAAGAATTAAGGGCCTATTAGATAGGGGTTGACTTTTTAAGTATATATTGACTAATGCTCCTTAACGTGATCTAGGTAGTATAAAATGCGTAATAGACGCGAACCAAGGGCCTATTAAAAGGGGTCGGTTCCTTAAACATCTAAGGGCCGTGTATAAAAAATTAAGGGCCTATTAGATAGGGGTTGACTTTTTAAATATATGTTAACTGATGCTCCTTAGCAAACGAGATTAGTAGAGGCCTTTAGCAGGGACTAATCGAGCTCGTCTCTCTTTGTAGGTAGTACATCTCCTAATCTATAATCACTAATTAGTGTCGGTATCACTTCCGGTGATATGTAATGCTATTACAATAGTATGGGGTAGTGACTGATTTTAATTAATGCTTATTTCTTCTCCTATTCTACAGGTGGAATTTAGTGGATTTCCTGAGCTTGCTTAGCTCACGTAATCGCGTGCAACTGCATTGCGAAATCTTGTTTAGACAAATACTTTAATTGTTTGCCGCTACGCCATGCTAAATAATTAAAACGCTTCTTATACGTGTTTGCGGCAATAAGAATTAAAAGGCAAAATATAAGTAATTATATACGGGCAGTATACGGGAAGGTGTTAAACAGACTAAAAGGATATATTTAGAACTTATTTAAAAAACAGAAAAAGAACGATAACTATACTAGTACTTCTAAAAAATCCTTAAGATAACGATAAGATATAAATACTAATGCACTAGCTAATATAATGGCAACAATACTAACAACGATTTGTAATTGCCACTCTATTGCCACCTAGTCGGGAATAGAAACTGGTTAATAGGTAATAATAGGAACTAGTTAATAAATTTAAGGGTGCCGTGGTATTTAAAGTCTATAGTCGCCCGTTTAAGGTCAGTCTATATAAATATTACGTTATTAGGACCTGGCTATACTATAAAGGTAAGTTAGGGCTGCCCTAAAAAAGGGTTATCTATTAGTGAGGTTAGTAGAGCGTAGTTAGGCGCAAATGGATTAAACGGCTTTGTTATTAGTATTCCGTAAGATATGGAAGATAAGCTATAAGAGTATCCTGCACTGTTCTCTAATAGTTATTACTATATATAAGATCGGACCCCCGGTACTTGGACGCCCCCTAAGCTCGGACGCCCTACCAAAATTAAATCACCAACTTCCCCACCTAATTAATCCACCAATTTTTGTTTAATATAGCCCAAATTAAGGATATAGCATAAGAAGCTCTTATTAAATATAAAAATAGTAAAAATATGTCTATTTAAAAGTCTACGCTAGCCTATAACGTCCTAGATTTAATTTTAAGCGATTATTTATATAAGAAGCTTCTATAACGATTTATATACTAATACTAGTAGCAATTAATCCCTACTTAAAAGGAGTTGCTTATAAATTGGACCCTTAAATAGGACTTATAAGAATTTACTCCTTTATATACGCGTATATAAAATATAGCTACCTAAACTCCTTACTAAAATAATAATATTAAGCCCTTAGATAAATTAGAGATATATAGGATTTTAAACTATAATCTATATATTAAATGAATATATAGCTAACTAATAAAGGCTATATAAGCCAAATACATATATTATAGAATAAATATAGGAGTTTTATAGTTATGCTAAGTATATTCAAAACTAGAACAAAATATAGATAAAAGTATTATTATATTAAAGGTTAATATTAATATAATTATTTTTAAAGATTTAATAAATTAGAAAACTCTTATATAATTACTATAAAATTATAAATTAGCATTTATTTAGCCATTACCCCCAACAAAAAGGAGCTTTAAACTACCCAATTTTAATATAATAAGGGTTCTAATTAAATTTATATCACTTCTAAGAATAGTTAAAAAGTAAATAAAATTATATTTATATAGTTCACTGCTATTTTCCTACCTAAAATAAGGCCATTTGGTAATAAAACCTAATTATTCTTACTCATTAGGACCGGAAGATACTATATATATAAGCATTTCTAAATATATAAGTAGAATAATATCTATTATACCCTATTATACCCCCTACATTACCTACATACTTTAGCTACTAGATTTATTATACTTTTTACTAATTAAGAAAAGGTATAAAAATCGGGTTATAGGCTCTTACCTCTAGTAATAATATAGCCCATATTATAAGGCCTTATTTAATTTAATATTACTATTAGACCTATAAGGATTAACTTAGCACTAAAATTATTAAATTTAACCAGAAAGCCTTTAGTATTAACCCTTAAAACCTAAATAAATACCTTTAATTATTATAAGCTAAAATAAGGGAATAACCAAGTTGCTAAGGCAAAAAATAGTTTAATTTAATAAGATTGATACCTTCTTTACACTAAAATAACTATAGGGTATCTATAAACCAACTTAGAGCCCTAATACATAGTATATACTTATAGGCACGCTTAAAGGAAGTAAGAAGACGATTTAATTAAGTCTCTACACCAAATATGATATATAAAAGTTAAATCTACAGCTTATAATTATAGCTTAATATAATCTAAGCCTAAAAACTTAAAAATAGGTTATAGTAGATCTAAATATAGAGTGTACTAATATATATTTAATTAAGAGAGCTAAGGAGGAAGTAGTAGACTAAAAGGTATAAATTAAAGCGAAGAGGTTGAAAAAATAAGCAAAATAGGCCGTATAGACTGTAGAAATGGTAAATGCATCAGATTTTAAAATTGTGTAATAAAGTGCTTAGATTTGGTACTTATGCGTAGGTTTTAATGGGGGGCACCGATTTTAGTGGAGCGTTTAAGCTTAGGGAGCAACCGAGTACCGGGGGTCCGATCTTAGTTATAATCCTCTTCGAAACCCTTATAATTGCTAGCGTTATTACTGCTAGAATGTAATAGACTGAGCCTTTTAAGAATATTATATATAAAAGGGTAGCTATTTTATACCTACCCGTATTTAGGGGTTAAGGTACTTTAGTTATAATAGTGTCTAGGTCCGTAATAAGATCTTTATAGCTATTTAGTTATCTAGGTCCTATCTACGCCTTATAAGGTTATCCGTACGGTTAGTTATACTTAGCTTATATATAATTAAGAAGTTAAACTAGAATAAAATATCTGCCTAGCATGCCTGCCAGGCCGTAAGGGTATTAGTTATTATAAAGTATTTTAAGGCCTTATAATCTAAAACTACCTAAATAGGTTTAGTGGTCCCCTTTAGCTATATGCGCTAATACTAAAGGCTAGAAATAATAGCTAGTATCTCTTTATTATAAATATAGTAGTTTAGTTTAGCATTTATTATAGTCTTTAAATAGTATATAATGGGGTACTATTCTCTATCTAGGTGTTTCTGGGAATAGACGGCAGCTATTATACTATTTAAAGCATCCGTTTCTAATATTAAGGGCCGTTTTAGGTGGAAATAGACTAGTAGCGGAGTAAAGACTAGCTGCTTTTTAAGTTCGTTAAAGGCCTTTTTATATATAATATTAAAATAAAAAGGGTGGTTTTTTCTAGTAAAGCGGTTAAGAGGCTAAGTAATCTTGCTATAGTCTTTAATAAAGCATTAGTAGAAGTTATAGAAACTAAGAAATAACTCTACCCCCTTTATGGTCCTTAGGAGTTCCTATTAATTAATTATATCCATTTTTTCTAGGTTTGCCTTAATTCCGTTTATACTAATAATAAACCCTAAGTACTTAATGCGCTTAATACTAAATTTTAACTTCCTAATATTAGCCTAGAGACTAGCTTCGCGGAGCCGTTATAGGACTTTATAGATATATTCCTTATATTCTAGTTTATCCTTAAAGTAAATTATAATATTATCTAGATAGGCTGTACAGAAGTAATTAAGGTAGTTAAAGAGTACGTTATTTATATACCGCTAGTATATAACTAATCCGTTAGTTAGTCTAAAAGGTAGTACTTTATATTTATATAATCCGTAGCAAATCTAAAATATAGTAAAATCCTTAGATCTAGGGTTTATCCTAATTGAGTAAAAGGCCTAGTAGATATTAAGCTTTATAAAAACCTTAGCCTTACTTATATGGGCTAGTATTTCCTCAAATAAGGGTAGTAGATATTGGTCTTTACGGGTTATATATGTGACGGTGCTAGGGCACCGTCCCCTATAGCTGGCTTGGCGCAATATCCGGAGTCTACCTGTACTATATATATTACCCCCTAGAGCCTCCTTTCCTCTTCTTCTTCTCCTTAGCTTAGTATTCTTATATAGTAGCAATTTACAAGCTTTGGTTTAGAAGCATTTATATAAGCCTGTTATATTATACTAAGCTTACCTAACCCCCGGGGACTTTATCTGCAATAACGCGTTAACGCGTTATACTTAGACCTCCCTTTTTCCCTACCTAGGAAGGCCTAGATAATATCCCACCCCTATTTTATAAGTCCTTAAGGACTCGCGTTAAACACCCCTAGCTTAACGCGTCAATAACACGTAGCTAGAAGGTCTCCTGTGGTTACAATTAAATACCAACTTTAATGGCCAAGGATACGTGCCTGGGAAGGCTTAAGAATATCTCACCCCTCTAACCTTTTTAACTAATATAGAGTTATATAAGCTATAGAGACGACCCTAGCTAAGACTTAGCCTAGGGCTGTAAGGAATAAAGTTAATTAAGACTTAGCCGTAACGCTGCAATAAACGACATTAATAGATACCCAGACTACTGCTGTAATAACCACCCTAATTAATACTAAGCCGTATAAGAAGAGACGAAATCGATTAGGAAAGACTTAACACTTATACTGTACTACTACCCTAAACCCCTAAAACCTAATTACTAACTATACCTATACGCCTACAGTCTAATTAACTAAACAATCGCGCCAATACGCCTATAATCCAAATATAATTTAAATACAGCCTAAATGTAATTTAAAAGCAAACCTAATAACCTATTGCGCCAATATACCTATAATACAACTCTCCAACCTATCTATAAACGCCTTATAGACACCCGTCGAGTTCTTATTAACCACCGTATCTAATCAACCCGAATATCGCTATCAACCTAGATAGTCTCTCAATCTTACGGCCAAATATATCTGCAAGCGTTACGTTCTACAGATAAGCCTATTTATCTCTACACCCTCTACAAACTACCGAGTTTCTCTTAATAGCCATTTGTACGACCTTCTATGAACGAGACAGCCTACCATTATAAAAGCGTATCTTGCCAGTCGTGACAAGAATCGAAATATTAATATGTACCCTCTTAATACTATTTGTTTACTACCCTCGAACTACCTACCACTTAACGGCAGCCCTCTTTAAACGATAATATGCGAATCTGCTCTCTAATAGCACCTTGTTGAATCAAACGCTATATAACAGCTTACCCTTGTATAACTATGCTTGAATATCAAAGCGCACTCCTTCTTTAATACCTTCGGCCCTCCAACAAGAATCGAAATATTAATATACACCTCTTAATACCTCTTTTAATACCTCTTTAACAATAATTTAATATACTAAATTACAACGGCATTCCTATAAGTCTTTAATTAATACCCTTAATTAAATATAAGTATTTAAATACGGCTGCTAACCCTATAGCGTACCTTTAAATCTCCTAATAATACTTAAATATATCTACCATTTTACAACAACCTGTTCCGAGAATTATAAGAATATTAATAGACTATATACTAATACCCTAATTGATTCCTGTTAAATTACTAAATATACTATATAATTAACTGTGGCTAGTAATATAATAGCATCTCTGCTAGTTAACGGTATATTAATTAATTAAATAATTAACAACGTCTTAAACTACCTACTAATTAATAGTAGACCTCAAGAAACCAACAGACAGATGCCGTTACGCTTATGATCCAAATGCGATTCGAACGCGACCCAAACGCGATTTAAACGCGAACCCGACCGACCGTCATGCCGATATGCCTATGACATGAACTATAACTTTAACAACAACCATATAAGTTCATTAACAATTAACTGCCTCCCTTACTAATTTAATCGTCTTTTTCTCCACCTATAGTAATCCTCTTTAATTAACACTGAGCTACGCATGCTGAGGAACGACTATAGTTGGTACTGAGTTATACAAGCTTTACCTTAGGCATTTGTACACTTTGATAACAAGGTTAATACTACGCTGTATAAGCTTTAATAACAAAATTAATTTAGACGAACTGGATAATAATTGCGCCGTTACACCTGCAATCCAAATGTAATTTAAATGCGATTTAAACACGATTTAAATGCAAACTGATTAACTGATCGTGCCATTATACCTGCGATTAATCGACCAATAATAGCGCTGATACGCCTGCCATCTACCATCGGACGCTGGCACTGCACTGCTACTTAACCTCTGCTGCTTCGCCTAAAGCTAAACTAACACCTCGCTGCTTTATTAGCAGCCAACTACCCTTACTGCTCTGCCCGCAGCTGATTGACTACCTACTGCCCTGTCTGCAGCAATAACCTATATATAAGGTAGAGCTTCGCTCCCTAAAATACAACCCTATTACTGGCACCGTACTGCTACCTAAACTAGGCAATAATAGCGCTGATATACCTGCTATCTCAACCTAACAATAACTATGCTATTATGCCTACAGTCTAACCGACAGACCGATTGTACTGATACGCCAGCGATCTACCGGCCAACTGATAGATTAAGCTCCAAATATTTAACCTACTATCACCACCTAACGCTTGTACTGTACTGCTATTATAATAGACCTCTATTGCTCTACCTGCAGCCGATTAACCCTTACTGCTTTATCAGCAGCCGACTTCTACTGCTCTGCCTACAGTACCAGAATTAACCTTTACTGCTCCACCTATAGCTAAACATAATACCTCGCTACGTTACTGTAGCCAACCAACACCTGCTGCTCTGCCTGCAGCACTATAACCAACTTCTACTACTCCGCCTGCAGTAACAACCGTATATAAGGAGAGCTTTAACGTCTTAGCCACCCAGTCGAGCCAGCCACCCGGTCGAGCCACCTGTCGATCGCGATTCAAATCACCTCCTTTTCGATGCGTACTACCTTTTCCTACACCACAACCATGGGCTCAATGGCCACCGAATCGCTTGATCTTGATCAAGACGCTCAAATGGCACTTGCGATTTCGCATCTACAAGCCAACCCCAACCAATCTATTCGTCAAATTGCCCGAACTTTCGGCTTACCGCGATCAACTCTTAACCACCGTTTAAACGGCCGCTAATTAAGTCAAGAGTTTTTGCAAACTCAGCAAAAGCTCTTAGTTATTAAGGAGGACTCTCTAATTAAATAGATTAATATAATGGCAAACTAGGGGTGGCCACTAAGAGTACAACACCTTAAGTCTATGGCCAAAGATATTCTTAAATCAAGAGGGAGTCCTACTAAGCTTGGCCAACATTAGTATAAGAACTTCCTTCATCGCTACCCAGAACTCAAAACTAGATTCGCCAGAGGCCTTAATTAAAAAAGAAAGGATACTAAGGATCCTAAAACTGTTCAAAAATGGTTTAATTTATATACAGCCACGGTCGCAAAGTATGGAGTCTCTACAGAAGATCAATATAATATGGATGAGAAAGGAACTGCCTTAGGAGTTAGCAATAAGGTTAAGGTGTTAGTTCCTTAATTATAGGCCCAAGCCTTTACTGCAGAGCCAGGCAATCACGAGTGGGTGTCCTTAATTAAATGTATATTAGGAGGTCAATATTAATTGCCTCCTTATATTATCTTTAAAGGCAAGCAAGTACAACAAGCTTAGATAACCGCACGTCTTAATCCTAAGACGGTAATTTAAGTAAGCGATTCGGGCTAGACCAATTCGGATATAGCTCTTAACTAGTTAAATTACTTCAACTTATATACTAAGCCACAACTCTAAGGAATCTATCGCTTGTTAATTCTTAATAGCCACAAGAGCCACATCTCAATACTATTTATTAAGTATTGCGAGGCTTATAAGATCGTGCCTCTCTGCCTTCCTCCTCATTCGACGCATATACTACAGCCTTTAGATATCGGTATATTCGGCCCTCTCTCACGAGCTTATAAAAAGCGCCTTAACAATACTGCGCTATACGGAGCCTTAGCTATTTTAAAGTAAGAGTTCTTAGAGATCTACTAAGCTACACGCAGTTAAGCTATATCGTTAACTAATATAGTAAGTGTATGGCGGGCAACAGGCCTTATTCCTTATAATCCTTCTGCTGTTCTATTAAAGATTCAACCAGAAACTCCTCCATTTGCAAGCCTTACAAATAAGGATGGTGTTTAAATTGATATTTCTATATCGCCTTCCGTTGGAGAAAAAATCAATAAAGTTATTAATTCGGTTATATAAGGTGCTACACCCTTACGCTCTAAAGCTTTGCTTAATCTACAGCAAATTGCCTTAAGAACTCTTGCTAATAAAACTATACTTCAGCGTATGAATATAGAGCTTATTAAGAAGCAGAAGAGGCAGCGTGGAGCACAGGGCAAGACGTCATATGGTAAGGCACGAGTTCTATCAGTAAGGGAGGCTCTACAAAAGAACCAAGAGCGGGAGCAAAAGGAGCAGGTAGAGGCCGCTCAAAAGGAACGCCGTATGGCTCTACGAGGTGTTATAGGCTTCGCGAAGAAGGTGTGGAAGGAACTACCAATGCAGGACGATCTTTTTGTATAATATCAATATAATTTGACAAATTTGGGTGAGAGTCTGTGCATACGAGAGCTCTGCTCTAGGGGTGGCTCGACCGGGTGGCTGGCTCGACTGGGTGGCTAAGACGTTACCGTCAAACTGGGTATCAAAGCCATCCGACGACAAGCACTCGAGAGCGAGACCTTTCTGGTCGTGAGCGACTAGAAGCAAGTGGAATCGTGACCTACTTTGTCGACAGGACATCTCTGGTGCGGATGCAGAGTTTTCACGCTGAGCCTACGCGTACAGATCAATCGGCTTCCGGCGATCTGGAAAGTATTGCAAGGGAAGGGGCGGTTGGCTGTGTGTTTCTCTTTGCGATCACACCGCAACGTGGCCACACGAGGAGAATTCAAGGGCCGCGGGAAGCTAACACTTCTTAGGGCAGGGGGAGTAACAAGAGCACGATCCCTGGGCAGGATTATTAGGGCGAGCGTGATAGGAGATTTGTGGGTGCGTTTGGGCATGAAGTCCTAGCGGGCCTAATCTTTATAGCTTTAATTACTTACGTCTAAAGGCCATACATTTTAACTAGAGGCCCCTATGACGGCGGCAGCGGTAGTAGCGCTATGGCCTTAGGGCCGGTCTACCTACTCCCTATGTCCGCCTATAGAAGCAGCGGCCCCTCTAGCTCTATCTATCGCAGGATCTGGCAGATATACGTCCGCCCGGATAAGCGCTATAGGCTCTCCTTCCCGTATAGCTTCGCCGCCACCGCTACTATAGCCGTAGCTAGAGGCTAGGCCAGAGCTAGAGCCTAAGCCACCCCGTATATCGCATATACCGCGCGGTAAAGACCGTACGGGCCCTTTGGCGTGAGTGGACTAAAGGGCTAAGAGGTATTCCTTTTATAGCAGTACTAGATTCTAAATAGGGCAGTAGATGGCGGGTTGGCTGACAGAATAAGGTCTAATAGTACTCCCTACGGCTTAAAGGAGATTAAGAGGGTCGTGTAGGCCTAGAGAGTTAGCGAGGAAGCGGCTATATAGTAGGTTAATCTATAGTAGGAGCAGATACGGTGCTCGCTAAATTAGCTTTATCCCTTAACCCGTTGATTCTGGCGCAACGATATCGATAAGGATTAGCCAATAGGAGGCCCTTATTCGAACCTTTGTGATAAGAACTGTATATCTGATACTGGTGTTCATGCACAAGCCAGCTTGGCGTTGCGCCTCAACGGGTTAAGGGATAAATGGCTTTAAGCGGGTAGAAAAGCTTTAAAATAGTTATATATATTATCTATATCTGGCTCCTAATAAGATACTAAAAGGTCCCCTATTAAACCCTTTATCTATAGCCCCTAGGGGCTTATTTTGGTGCGGTATAAGTTTAATAGGGTACTTGTACAATGGCGGCGCCCAACTTAAAACGCGAATATCTTTATTAACCCACAGCCAATTCTTGCTATTTTAGTGCAAGCAGAAAGCGCTTAACAGGCTCTACGCATAGCGCTTAACGGGTGTTAAGAAAGCGGTGTCGCTAGCGATTAAAATTTAACCATAGATATAGGGTAATATCTATCAAAGCTGGTATTCGACGAGGTGCAGCGGAGGTATAAGGAAATTAAATGCGTATATCAAGATGCATAGATGAGATTGTTAATGTTGATACTACTATTCTATAGGTGGATTTTGGTGGATTTTGGTGGATTTTATACTCGCTTAGCTTACGTAACCAGTGTACATAACTACCTTAGACCAGTTAGTTACAGACAACAACTAATATACCCCTTTGTATTTAACTAACTTAATACTCTAAATAGGTTTAATTAATCTTAATAACCTTTATCCTTAGCTACTCTATAAACTTTATATAACTTGCGGCTAAAAGAGGCTTAGTTAGACTATTAGCTGCCTTTTTTAAACTTATAGTATACTATAGATTAACTGTTCCCTTTATAACGTACTCTTAAATAAAGTAGTATTTAATATTAATATGCTTTATCTATTAATAAAACTTAGGGTTCTTAGCCAAGCTTAAGGAGCCTTAGTTGTTGCTATATAGATATACTAACTTAATATCCGTACTTAAGTATATTATCTAGCCCATAATCTGCTTTAGCTAGAGTGCTTTAGATACAGCATTAGCCAGAGTGCTTTAGATATAGCTTTAGCTAGAGCGTAATACTCTGCCTTAGTAATAGACTATACTACTATCTGTTATCTCTTTAATAAGTATAATATAACTCTACTAGTAAAGAAGTATATATTCCCTAAGACGGACTTTTATATTAACTTATTACCTATAAAGTCTGTATCGTAATATCCGTAAAAGAGTGTCTTTAAATTACCTACGTACCCCTAGTATTTAATTTTTAGGAGCTTTGTGCCTTATAGGTATTAAAGTATCCAATTTATAGCTTTTATATACTATAGAGAGGGGTTTAATAGGAATTGTAATAGTATAAAGACTCTATATGTAATATCTGGTCTAGTTTGGATTACTAAATATTTTAGGGAGCCGATCTTTAATCTATAAAGCTTAGTATCTTTAACCATTGCCTATTTATTAAAGGGTACTATAAATTTAGTAGCTCTAGCTGCTATTGGCGTATTAACTAGATAATGATTCTCTATGCTATATTATTTAAGGATCTTACTAATATATATATCCTAGTATAGAGTAATCATCCCTTTCTTTCTATTTTAAGTTATTCTTACCCCTATAAAGTATTCTATAGGGCCTAAGTCCCCTATCTTAAATCTTCTTATTAGACTCTTCTTTAAAGTCTTAATCTTAGCCTTGTCTTTGCTAATAATTAATATATTATTAATATATATATATTAGTCGTTAGTGTATACTTTAAACCCTAATTACTAAAGCGTAGAGGCTAATTCCTTTTGCTATAGTTAAAGTGCCTATTTTAGACTATATAGCGCTTTTAGGAGCTTATATACCCATTTAGGTACTATAAGGGGACTTTGTAGATAGGGGGCTATAAGGCACGATTGTGGAATAGGATAGATTGGTAAGAGAGATAAATCCTTAAGGAGGTAAGGCCTCTAGGATTATGGAGACTATATACTATGGGTATATGCCTTTGGTATATAACCGGCAACCAACTAAGGGGCGTCTAGAGGTTGTCCTAAGGACAGCCTAAGGTAACCGCAATAATATCCCTTATATTGTCCCCCCCCTTCTTGCGGTTGGCCCCTAATTACTATTACCTTATAGTAGGGAGATTATAAGGGCTCGTCCTAGAAGGGGTTTGGAGAGATATTAAAGAGATGTTAGTATACTGCTATATATTATCTATCTATCTAACCCCTACTTTAAACTCCTAAAAAACCTTAATAAGGAAAAAATATAACTGGAGAAAAGATATAAGGATTGCTAGGAGACCTATTAAAGGCCTACTAAAAGCATGCTGGTAACTACCTGGGTTAATATAGAGATTTCTATGCAACTCTATTTCTAAGCCTTTATACTAGTCTACAATTAATTACAAATATTATAGGCAATTTAGTGTTCTAGTATAGTTCCGTAGAACCTTTTAGTATAGGATTTAACATATAGAGCCTTGGCTTGCCGTTGTCTTTAACTATTAAGATATTAATCTATAATTTTTTCTCATTCTTGTAGTCCTATACTATATTTTAGTATAGCTCTACTACCTAGTAAATAGGAGGGATATTTTGCAATAGCGCCTCTAGCTATTATACGGTTGTTAAGGACGTCTATAACATTATTCTTTAATACTATAGTATTATTTAGGTATAATTTAACCTATATACATCTGTAATTAACGTCTTAATTGCCTTCCCTGGCCACGTAATTAGTTTTTCTTATAAGAAAGTGTAACGTGGCCCGCCTCCACGTCGCCATACGGCTAAAAAGACTGAGAGTGCTTGCGAACTTGTCGCAAGCGCGGCGGGACCTAATATATATACTCTTACAGAAAGTGATAGCTAAATAGTATATACGCGTATTTCCTTCTTTCTAAATTGCGCTATTGTAACGGAGTTATATTGGCAAGGTTGCGGCTATTTACTAAAAGGGTATTAGAAGGTGAAGTATAGAGACACCTTACTTATTAAGCTGCTCCTTTTCCTTAATACCTTACTTCCCATTATTAACCTTTATCCAAATTTGGACGTATCTTTAATATATTATTAAGATTTTCTTTTTTTCTATTATTAATTTAATATGCCTCTTTGTTCTCCTATTAACTACTCTTCTAAGCCAATTTTATAGCATATTCTAGCCCTGCCGCTATATATAGAACTCTAACCTCCGCTAACCTATAACTAGTGCTAGTTCTACCTAAATAACTTTATATACACGTCCTCGAAAAACTAGAAATCTAATAAGAAGATTCTAGATGCTTATAATAAGACCTACTATATAAGGTCTAACACCTTTAGTCCTTATAATTAATATATGCGTACTAAGAGCGGTAGTTGCGTTAAGGTAAGCTTTCCTATCCTTAATAGGTTTCCATTGCTAACTTTAGGCTTTAATATAGCCTAGGCCTAAGTGGCGACGATCCTTTAATATCCTTAACTACTACATCACCTAGGTTCTCTCTTATTTTAGCGCTAATACTAAACATCTAGGTTAAATTTAAGACTATGCCATAGCTATTTATACCGCCTATAATTCCTAGCAAGCTAGCCAGTAACGCCTAATAAGGGAGTAAGGTTGGTATACTAAGGATAGGGTAAAGGGTAGGGGTAATAAAAAGAAGGTTGTCGTCTATTATAAGAAGGAGTTTGCGTATATATATTAAGTTTTAAAAGAGCACAATATAATACGGTATTAGGTAGGTTACCCTTTGGGTACCTAGCGGATAGGTAACTAATAATTGCTATAGTAAGGTCTTAGTAGTTCTAGTCTTTACTAGCTAGCCAACATCTCTATTTATTCTAGGCTTGAGCGTGTCTTTATTAACTACAAGCTTACGCCTTAAGAACTTTGTTGGTACTGGTTTGGGCCTAATATTGGTATTAAGCGTTTAAGGATCTTTGCTTTATCTATACCTTATTAGCCTACCCCCATTTTTATACCTACCTATACTCCTACTAAGGGATCTAGATCTAGATCTTATTCCCATCAGCCATTACTTAGTAGGCTAATAGATACTAATCCTGCACCTAGGGATAAGGTATAGTAGCTTTTAATTTAGGTATTTGGGATTAATTTTTATATATAGTAGTAATCGGGAAGGCCTTATAAGGTATTTAAGAAGGTATAGGAACACTATTCCTAATATAAACTAATAAATAGGAATGTAATTCTAGCAAAATACCCTATTAATTCTATGCTATATATATAAAAAGGCTAAGGATCTGTCCTGCCTTAGGCCGTAGCCCTAATTAATCCTTATAGTTTCTAGAGCTTGTCTATTTTATATCCTATTTAATCTATTTACTCTTTAGGGCCTCTTTTAGCCTACCACAAGCTTTTTTTATAGGTTGCAATAATACCATAGTATTAGAGCGCTTTCTGCGATTTGTAGATTACGGACCCTAATCCTAATATTCTTTTGGAATATCTTTATAATAATCAAGGTAATCCTCTGGTTCCCATATAGAGTTCTTAGCGGGCCAGCCTAGCTATTTAACTTTATATTAAAGCTTATTCTTAACTGACTTATAGTATAGTATAGCTTTAACCTTATACCGCTTGCTTACCACTTTAGGGTGTTAAATTAGGCCTAGATGGAAGTTCTTTTCCAGTAGTAGTCTATACTATAGCTCTAATAGGTTTATATAAAATACTAGATATATATAGGCCATAGATAGGAGTAGCTAGAGATAGTAGGCTAGCTTACTAATTTGTTCTTTAACTTAAAAGGGACCTAGGTATCTTATATTAAGCTTCTTTAATAGTTAATAGGTTTTAATATTTATTAAATATAATAGAACCTTATCGCCTACTCCGAAATACTTGTCCTAGTATTTGCGGTTATACTAGTCTTTACTGCTCTTAGGTATCTTATAGGCTCTACTTTATATACTTCTATTACTCTTCCTATTCTTAGAGGTACCCTTATACTCTCTAATAGATATCCTTGGACTTCCCAATAGGATCCTATAATTAATTATACGGCCTTAGCCAGTAATCGCTAGGTACACTATTAAACCTAAATAGTTAGACGCCATAGGCAATCTGGATTAGTGTGTACTTATATAATATGTATTACTTTAAATTATAAGTATACTCCGCGTATAGAAGTAGCTTACACTAATTGTCTTGCTAGTAGTTTAAATATATCTATAAGTAAGACTCCAGTTCCTAGTTCTGGCGTTCTATTTATCCGTCTATTTATAAATAGAAAGCTATACTATAATAGTGGTCTATCTTTAAATAAAAGCATAGATTTAACCAGTACTAGCTTATAAAAACGCTGCCCCTATTAGTAATAATAAAGTACGGCTAATCTACTTTAAGAAATTATTTCTCCTTAATTAGGCTAGTAAGCGCTTATATATTAATTATTTTATTAACAGGAAGGTATTAGACGTATTTTAAAAACCTATTAATAAGTACTAGGACCGAATTATATATTTATCCTTATTTATCTTTTAAGGGCGGGAGATCCGTAATAAAGTCTATAGTATAATATCGCTATAGCTTACTAGTAGGGGGAACTAATTTAAGTAAACCCTATAGCTTATACCTTTAGATTTTATATACTTAATACTTCTTATAGTGGCTAATATATTCCTTTACTTCCTAATTAAGCTTTAGCCAATAATATTTGCGTTAAAGTAATTCCACTGTCTTAGCTTAACTATAGTGGCCGCCTAGAGGATTATTATAATTATTTATAAGAATCTTCTATTATAGATTTGCTTCTTATAGTACCTAAACCTTACTATATCTACATAGTAGGCCCATTAGGTCTAGTTTCTAATAATAGCGCCTAGCAGCTTCCTTTTTATTATATTTCCGGTCTGCTTCTATATTAAAGATGGTATAAAAGGTGTCCCTCTGTTACACCTTATAGATAAGATCTGTTAACCTTTTAGATAGTTCTTAGGTAAAAGCTGTTTTGTCTTATACTGCTCTAAGTACACAACTAGATAGTACTATAGATCTTATAACTCTCCAGTGCGTATATATTAGGAAGGCCGCTACAAGGTTAAAGTCCTTTAGTTATTATAAGGCTCTGGGTTCTAATTACTCTATAGCTTTACTTTTAGTTTAAGGGGATAGCTTAGTAATTAAAGGTAATATATTACTAAATCCTGAAAGTGTGTCAGGGACGTCCTATTTAGGTATATTTAGACCCTTATTAGTAACGGACCAGGTACTAGCTAAAATATTAGTAGAAACTAATAGGGTTTACACTGTCTAAGACTTAGTGCTTAGAGCTATAGGTGTTTAAGTATTCTATATCTAGAGCTTATTCTATAATATAGGGAGTAAGATATCTATTATCTGTTTTCCTTCTCTTATTTTAAAGCCTTTGGCATAGTCTAGCCATTATAACGGTCTATTAATAGGGTTGTTTTCCCCTAGCTTATATTTAATTTTAAAATTAAATCGTATAAGCTTCTCTGCCTATCTGGCCTATTAAAGTATAAGCTCCTTTATAGTTATAAAGTAGTATAGATCATGATAATCTAAGAGTATATAAGTGGTATGGCTCGCGTGCTTAAGGTAGTGTCGCTACTATTTAAAGCAGTTAACTATAGCTAGCAGTTCCTTATTATGGGTATAATACCTAACTTTAGGTCTCTGGAATTTTCTATTGTAGAATGCTACTAGTCTTTAATAGAGCTAGGTAGCGTCTAAATGCCTATTAGGTTATAGTAGGATACTAATAAAAGCAAAATTTAATGTATTAATAACTATTATTAGTAGCTAATCTGGGTTAAAATGCTATAGTAGTAGAGCTTTTATAAACTTTATATATAGTTTCTGAAAGGCTTCCTAGACCTTTCTAGGCCATGCCTATGGTTTATACTATTTAGTTAGTCCCTTCTTAGTTTTCTTCCTTCCTATCTTTAAGCCTTTTACTCCTTAAGCCGGGTCTTAAAAAACTTTAGTAATGTAGTTAGATAGGTACTAGGTAATGGCTAAGTAGTTATAAATAAAGCGCCTATAGAAATTAGCAAAGCCTAGGAACACTTAAATATCCTAGTAACTCTCTGGCTTTGGCCACTCTTAAATTATCTATACCTGTACTAGGTCTATAACTACACCTATAGGCATTATAATATAACCTAGGAACTTAACCTGCTTAATATTAAAGATATATTTTAACGCCTTAGTATAAAGGCCCTAATTATCTAAGCGTTCTAGTACTTTGCGGACGTATTGCTTATACTAATTTTTATCTTCTAAGTAGGTTAGAATATTATCTAAATAGATAATATATATATAGTTAACTAGTCTCCCTAAGGCTCTGTAAATATATAATTAGAATGTTATAGGCGCATTAGCTAGCCTAAAAGGCATTACCAGATACTTAAAGTGGCCGTATTAGGTTTTAAAAGCGGTCTTCCACTTATCCCCCCTTTTAATATAAAGCCTATAATAGGCGTCTTATAGATCTAGCTTTATAAAGATCTTTGCCCTAAATAATTAATCTAGTATTTTACTAACCAGTAGTAGTAGGTAGCAGTTCTTAATTGTGATCTTATTAAGGCTGTAATAGTCTATATATAGCCTTATAGTTCTATCTAGTTTTGGGGTAAAGAGGATTAGCGCGCCTACTATTAACTTACTGGGCTATATCCATCTCTTTTCTAGCAAGCCATTAAGGTACTCCCATAAGATCTTAAGCTCTTTATAAGAGAGGTTATAGATAAAAAGGTTTAGCGGCTACTTGCCTTCTTTTAAATTAATTATATAATTATATTCCAAGTTCTATAAAAGGACTTTGGCTTATCTACCTAAAAATACCCTTAGTAAGTCCCTTAGGCCTACTAGAATATTTAATAAATTAGGGTCGCGTTTATCCTTTATATTATTGTTGGGTAGGTCCTAGAGCTCCCTTAGGACGCTTACAGGCAGCGTCGCGCGCTATAGTAGCTGTTTATATATAGTTGCCACTGTATATTAAACAGTTTTATACAGTAGCCAGTAAAGGGTAGGGAATTCTTTAACGCAGCGTTTAAGGTGCTATAGCATACTCTCCGCGTATTGCTTAAGCTAGAGTAACCCCTTCTTAAGCGGCTGTCCTTAGCCGATGCTATTATATAATAGGAGCGCTATTATTGTCCTTCGCTAAATAAAAAGTGTGCGACCAAATTTAAGTAAATCAGATAATGGGATAATAGGATAATAAGATAATAGGATAATAAGACAATAGGACAATAAGATAATAGAACAATAGGATAATAGAACGCTAGGGCCTTATAGAGACCTATAAAGGTAGGAGTCCCCCCTAAGGTAGGATACCAGATTTCCCTTCCTATTTAATTTTAATTCGTCTAGCCTGCGACTTGCCTTCTTTACAATTTCTTCTTAATTATAAATTGCAAGCGTTATGCCACTGGTTCGCCTACTAGTAAGCCTTCCGTAAGTATTCTTTACGCCTGCTTATAGCTATTGCTAATTCTGCTAGACATTGTTTAAGCTCCCACGCTGCTTGTAAGCCACTCCCCTAGCCTTGCTGGAACCTATTTGCCTCCGCTGCGCTAAGTGCGTGGCTACCGCTAGGCGGGCCACCTATGGCAAGTAGGCCAACCGTAATTACGGTTACTACTGATGACTAAATAAGTCGTGCTAAGCAGTAAGTCTATATGCGTTGGTTTATGTTTTAATAGCTAATAAGACTAGGTCCCTAAGGCCTTCTATAGCCGCCTAAATAAGCTGCTCGCCCTTATTAATAGGGCTAAGCGCCGCCAGGTTACTAGTGGGGACACAGCTAACCTTAATACTTACGTTGCTGCCGCCTAGAAATCCTTTATAAAGGATATTAAGGCCTTAGTGCGCGCTGGCGTTAAGCACGGTCTCCGCTAGCGCCTAAAGGGTAAAGACTTTCCCCTGCTTTAAGTACAGGAATTATAGGCCATCTATTATACCCTTAAAGGGATCCTTAATGTAATATATGCTTTAGTACGTGTTGTAACGCAGGTGTTTTACTGGCATAATATATGCTAACAGTACTTATAGGCCAATATGCCTCCCATTATAAGGGATAAGGAGGAGGATAAGGGTAAGGAGGATAAGGAGGATAAAAAGGAGGGAGAGGAGGAGGATAAGGAGGAAGAGGAGGAGGAGAAAGAGGAGGAGGAGAAAGAGGAAGGAGGTAAGGAGAGGGGGGACTTAATGGAGCTGTAGTATATTTATATTTCTATCGGCGTTCTACCATTGCTTTACTGTTGTTTTATTATTACCCTACTAGCGGGGCATAATCCTAGTTATAATTTAATTATTTTAGTTCTCTTACTACTTTCTTTTCCGTTTGCCCCTTAGGGTAAAGTAACTATTATATATCTCCTTTACATCCTTATTAATGTCCTCCACTGGGACCTATTTATTATATTCTTCTAGCTAGCCTTTCTACTTAACTAGGTACTGTAGGGTCTAGTTATATCCCTTACTTCTACGTACTTCTTCTACCTTATACTGGTCCTCTTGGTCCTCTTTATTATCTAGCTTAATAGGCCTTGGTAGAGGGTCTCTAGTAGTGCCCTTATGTTGTTTATATAGCTCTAGTAAGCTAATATGGACACTAGATGAATACGGTAAGACGTGGGTAGATGTAGCTGGTATGCTTACTTTCCAACTGGTTTGGCTATACTAAAAGGTCTAATAAAGCGTACTATAAGCTTCTTACTTAGCCTTTTTAGTTTAAGGTTCTTAGTTAATAGCAGGACTAGATCCCCTACTTTATATGCCTGTAGTTAGTAATAACAATTATAGTATTTCGCCTGCGTCTTAGCAGCGTGTTCCTAGCGTTTTGCCAGCGCTTCGCGTTTAAGGGATATTCTTTTAATCCGCTCTAAGGCGGCTAGAATAGAACTACTATTATCCGCCTTAACCTTATATTCTAGACGCGGGTGAAACCTATAGCAGGCATAGAACGGGCTTATGCCTATTATACTATGTTTAGCATTATTATAGGCGAATTTGGCTAGCAGTAGTAGGCCTGCCTAATTGTTCTGCTTTTCGTTATAGAATACATAGAGGTAGTACTCCAGGGTTTAGTTCTAGCGTTCTATTTACCCGTCTGTTTGTAGGTAAAAGGCTATACTTAGCCTATATTTTATCTTTATAGTAAAGCATAGCTCTAACCAGAACTCGCTAGTGAAGATACTGCTGTGATTAGATATAATCCCTCTAGGGGCTCTAAAACGGCGTATTACTTTGTTAAGGAAGAGATCCGCAAGTTCGGTTATAGTAATAGTTTTTACTATAGGCAGATACAAGGCCATCTTAGTATAGCGGTTAACTATTACGCATATCGCGTTATATACTTTATCGCCTTATCTGCTAGGCGGTAGGCCTATAATAAAGTCTATTATAATCTCCTGCCACGGCTGACCTAGGCAAGGCAGCGCTTAGAGCTCGCCATAAGGGCAATATTAAGGCGCACGCATATGCTAGCATAGATTATAGGTAGAGATGTAGCTCATAACGTCTACAGTTATACTAGGCCAGTAGTACTTGCGTAAGAGTAGATTTAGGGTCTTTTTCTTACTAAAGTGGCCGGCTAGGGCATTATTGTAGTGGATCTATAGGAGTTCTGCATAAACTACTAGGTTTAGGGGCATATATAGCCTCCTATAGTAACAAAGTAGTCTAGCGGAATTAAACTGCCACACTGGCTTTAAGCGGGCGCGTTAACGGCATCTTGCCGTATCTAAGCTATTACTACGCTTTTGCAGCATAAGGTTATCTATAGTTTGAAGTCCTTTAATAAGCTTAACAACTGTTTCTGTACTGGACTTATAAGCACTTTCTTAAGCACTTACTTCTCTAACTTAGGTTCTTGTTACACACTGCTTAACAGCATATGTGTAGGTTGCCTAGTTAAAACGTAATACTATATTACCTAGGCGTACCTCCGTCAGGTTGCCAGCCTATAGCCATAAAAGCAATACCTCTATAGAAGGCTCGCTTTCCTGTACACCTAATAGGACTTTTACCTTAAGTTAGTGGCCCTACATTCCCAAAGTCCTTTGGAGCAGTGGTAGCATAGTGTTTTCTTCTGGCGGACCCCCTGCGCCTAAGGGTTGCCTTAACGGCGCGTCTGCGGGGTTTGTTTTTCCCACCCTATGCTTAATAATAAAGTTATAGGTAGCTAGTATTATAGCCTATCTGGCTTGCCGTCTATTAAGGGCTTTTACTTTTATAAAACCCTTTAGATTGTTATAATCTAAGAGCACTTCTAGGCGGCTTAATAGCCCCTTAATATAGTATCTCCAATGCTTAAAAGCCTCTATAATAGCTAGTAGCTCTTAATTATGGGTTTTATAGTTATACTCTACTAGTAAAAACTTCCTAGACTAAAAGGCTATTAAATGCCAAAGGCCGTCTTTAAATAGCTGTAATATAATTGCTGCTAGGCCTTGCATTAAGGTATCTATCTCCAACTAAGTTAGTAGGCCCAGCGTGTAGTGTTGCAGGAGCGGCGCCGTTATAAAGGCGTCGTAAAGCCGGCGTATTACCTACTCTGCCTCCTCTAGCCAATTAAAAGGCCTAGCTTTACGGCCGTTCTTTGCTCCTTTTAGGAGATTAGTAATAGGCTTCGTAATAGCAGAGTATTTATAAATAAACTAATAATAGAAGTTAGCAAAACCTAGAAAGACCTGGATATCCCTATAAGATTAAGGGCTCTCCTATTTAGTAATGGCTTCTACCTAGCTAGGATCTATTGCTACGCCTTTAGGGCTAATAATATATCCTAGAAACTTAATTTCCTATACGCCAAACTTGCACTTCTTAAGGTTTGTATATAGTTAGTATTATTATAACCTACGTAGCACTTCTACTATATGGCGCTAATGTTCCTCTGGATTTTTAGAGAAAATTAGAATATTATTAAGGTAGACTATATAGAAGACGTCTACCAGTCCTAACAAGGCCCGGTTAATATAGCCCTAAAAGGTTGCTAGTCTATTAGTTAGCCCAAAAGGCAAAACCAAGTACTTAAAGTGGCCGTAGCGCGTACAGAACGCCGTCTTTTACTTATCGCCACAACGGATACAAAGGCGGTAATACGCATGTGTTAGGTCTAGCTTAGTAAAGATTTTAGAACCTGCTAAGCGGTCTAAGGTCTTACTAATTAATAGTAGTGCGAGATAATTCTTGATTGTTACCTTGTTAAGGCCTCTGTAGTCTATACAGAGCCATAGCTTCCTATCCTTTTTAGGTATAAAGAGGATAGGTGCCCCTATAGGACTAGTACTTGGTTAGATCTAGCCTTTAGCTAAGGCGTTATCTAAGTACTCCCTTAGGACTTCTAGCTCCTTAGCTAAGAGGTTATAGAGCGGCCTATATAGGGCCTCCTATCCCTTTTCTAGGTCAATAGCATGGTTGCCCTAGTGGTATTAGGGTAGCTTTCCTACTTCTTTATAGGAGAAGATATTGCTAACTTCCTTTAACTATAGGGGGAGGACCGGTAAGCTACCGTTGTCTTATTTGCTAGGCATTACTCCAGAAGTTAATAGGGTAAAGACTCTAGATTCTATCTAGAGAGACTCCGCAAAACCCTTAGGGGTTTATAGCAACAGGGACGAGCCGTCTAGCTTCTATCGCTATACCTTCGCCTTGCAGTTAATAAGAAGTCAGGCCTTCTTTAACCCTGGTATACCTATAGTAATAGAAGAATATGCGTTAGCCATTCTATAGTAGACAAGGGTTACTTCCTTAATCTTGCCCCAGCTATCCTTTATTCTTAGTAGTACCTTATAGGCCTTATAGTAATGTGCCTAAGTCTTATTTAACTAGGAGTAGGTAGGTAGTTCTGCGTCTAGCGTTTTAAAGTTGCACTCTATAGCAAATCGCTGGTTAACTATATTTACTTCAGCACCAATATTAAGTATTACTAAGGTCTCCTTCTAGGTCTTCTTTAGGAGGACTTTACCTAAGACAGTAATAGCTTCCTTATAATCTAGTAGGAGCTTATACCCTGCGGCTATAAGGGGGTCTAAGGGCGCTTATCTTTTCCTAGTATAGAGGTAGCGTTTACGCTGCTAGGCGGTGGTTAATTCCATAACTACTCTTTATATTATTACCACTAATATCCTAGCTGCCTACATTTTGAGCAGTTTCCTTTAGACTGAGTTAAACCCCTAGCAGTATTACTTCGCCCCACTATTAAGTCGCTAGCGGTAGTTTTAGAGTCCGCTTTCCCTAAGTTACCCAACTGGGTAGTCTTTATATTTGAGTTCACGGCGCGTCTATTGCTTCTACCCTATAGGGCGCTTACGCTCTTCTGGTTTTCCTCTAATAGGGCAGCTAGGGAAACTAGCTGGTCTTAAGTTTAAGGGAATTCTTAATAGTTGGTAATAACAAGCCGTAGCTCTGGCCACAGTTTCGCGAATAGATATATTATTAGATGCTTTACATTATAAGGAGAGTTAATTTGGGCTTTTAAGGTGGTTAGGTAAGCAGTAAACTCGTTTATAGGTTAATTAGTTCGCTATATTGCCCTTATATATATTAGGGCTATATAGAGTTCTTAATTAATAGGACTTTTAATCTAATTAAGTAAGAATTTTATAAGCTCCTCCTAGGTAAACTACGTGTCTAGATGGTCATCTTTATACTATAGCTAAAGGGTTCAGTTGGTCCCCTTTATATATTACATAGTAAACGCAACTTTAGTATCCTTATCTACGAAGCCTTTGTGCTCCAGGCGGAACGCCAGCTTTAAGCTATTACAGAAGTCTTAGTGCTCTTAAATACTCTTGCTATAATACGGAGCAATCTTCTCTATTTTAACGGCCCGTTTTAACGGAGCGCCTATTATATTAGTAGCCCTCCGCTTAAGGTTTAGACGCATCTGGCTACTATCTAAGTACTCTAATGGGATGGTTTGAGGTTATAGAGATGGGTTAGGAATAGGAGTTAACGTCGCCTCGCCGTATTAACGCCGTCTTAGCACTTCCACCTCTTCCCTAAGCAACTATAGTTTTCTTTGCTCTAGGAGTTGTAACTTCTTATTCTTTAGCTGTTATATTTCTTCCTGTATATCACCTTCGCCCGTAACTTCCGGTTCTGTCTAGGACGTGGGTCCACCCGCGTTATCCTAAGGCCGTTCCCCAGACTCGGTACTACGCACTGCGCTGGTATTACGTACTGCGCTGGTATTACGCCCGCGTCTCGCCATCAGGTATAGGCTGCGATGTAGTTAATAAATATAGGTCGTCTTCTTAACAGAGGGTTGCTGCTACGTAGTTATGGCCTTAGCCTATACTATTGCAATAGCAATACGTATTACCAGAAGTGGTACGAACACTAATTAGTGATCATAGATTAGGAGACGTATCATCTATAAAGAGAGACGAGCTCAATTAGTCCCTGCTATAGGTCTCTACCAATCTCATTTGCTAAGGAGCATCAGTCAATGTGTATTTAAAAAGTTAACCCCTATCTAATAGGCCCTTAATTTTTTATACACGGCCCTTAGGTGTTTAAGGAACCAACCCCTTTTAATAGGCCCTTGGTTTGCGTCTATTACGCATTTTATACTACCCAGATTATATTAAGGAGCATTAGTTGACATATATCTAAAAAGTCAACCCCTATCTAATAGGCCCTTAATTCTTTATACACGGCCCTTAGGTACTTAAAGAACCAACCCCTATCTAATAGGCCCTTGGTTCACGTCTACTACGCATTTAAACTTAACAAAAGTTAAGCACTCGCGTCTATTACGCATTTTAATTAGCTTGCGTCTATTACGCGTTTAGAACCTAAAATTAAACTTAATAAGGGTTATAAGACAAGAATTAACATATTAGATATTAGGATATAAGTTAGAGAAGGACAGAGGAGATGGAGCGGAGGGCTTAATATATAGTCTAAAAATATTAACAAAGGAGAAATTAGTAAATTTATATAGTATAAGATTATGGAATATGGACTTTATAATATGACAGACAACAACCTATAGGAGCTTTACCGCAATAACTTTAGTACCTTTATACTAGAAGTCTTTAAGAATTGTAACTAGACGACTATTTATAACTTCCAATACTTCCTTTAAGTTTATGGAGTATAGGTTAAGAAGGATAGACGTGTTATAGTCCTATAGTCACTCTTTAACACCCTATAAGAAGAAGAACCTATAGAATAGACTAGGCTTAAGATTAGGGAATATATGGCAACTAGAGGGAAGTTTAATTTAGGATAAATTGACTACCTCCTTAAGAACAACTTTACTAGCACTAGTACCATTAAAACCCTAACCTTAATCTTATTAACTATAAACCCTACCCTACTTATAATACTACCCACAAACCCTATTCTACCTATAATACTACCTACCGCCATACTCTGGCCTACCCCTATACTACCTCTATAATAGGAGTCTAATTATATTAACCTAACCCTATAATTAGAACCACCTAGGGGATAGAGTTAAAACCAGGGTTTTAACAAGGAGTTAATAAACCTTATAAAGATATATATAGAAGATAATAAGTATAGTGAAGAAGATAACAATTTTAATTTTAAACTTACTATCTTCTATAACCTTTATAGCAGAGCTGATGTACCCTAAGAAGCCAAGGTTAAAGCCTACCCTATAATGCTATGCGGCTTAGCACTTAACTACTACTATACTAGCCTTAAAAACGTCACCTTAACCCTTTTGTTTAACTAAATCTGTAATGCCATATATAACTACTGTTTGATCAAGGTTGCGTCTTTGCAGTTATGTGACCGCAAATTGCCATCACGTAACGGCAATCTAGGGCAATTTGCGGCAACTTGCCTGCGAACGCGAGTCAAAAGGGGTTAGTTACGTGAGCTAAGCGAGCTCAGGAAATCCACCAAATTCCACCTGTAGAATAGGAGAATTAATCAAGTATTAATTAAATCAGTCACCACCCCAATACTATTATAATAGCGATACGTATTACCGGAAGTGATACAAACACTAATCAGTAATTATAGATTAGGAGGCGTATTATCTACAAAGAGAAACAAGCCTAATTAGTCCCTGCTTGCAGGCCTCTACCAAACCCATTTGCTATGGAGTATTAGTTAACATATATCTAAAGAACCAACCCCCTAACAGGCCCTTAATTCTTTATATATAGTCCTTAGGTACTTAAAGAACCGACCCCTTAATAGGCCCTTAGTTCGCGTCCATTACGCACTCTAAAAGGCATTAGGTACTTAAGGAACCAACCCCCTAATAGGCCCTTGGTTTATGTTTATTACATATTTTAGAACCTAAAATTAGAACTTAATAAGACAAGGAACCCTTAGTTTGCGTCTATTACGTATATTTATCCTTCAAAACTTAAAATTGAATAAGATAAGAATTAACATGGCAGATATTAGGGTATAAGTTAAAAAAGGACAGAAGAAGTAGGGCAGAGGAATTAATGTAGACTCTAATGACATTAATATCACAGACATTAATGACTTTGTGTAGTTTAAGATCTTATAATATAAGGTCTATAACTTTAAGGACGATAAGCTGTGGGAAGCCTATAAGGAAGATTTCTAGAACTTCACAGTATAGATCTTTAAGAACTGCAACCAGATATATATTAGAAAGCTCCAAATACTTCTACGGGCTAACGGTATATAGGTAAGAAAATATAGGAACGCCACAGTCACTAAATTGCTATTTAATACCCTATAAGAAGAAGAACCTACAGAGTGGACTAAGCTTAAGATTAAAGAGTATATGGCAGCTAGAGGGAAGTTTAATTTAGGATGAATTGACTACCTCCTTAAGAACAACTTCGCCAGTGCTAGTACTAGTACTAGTACTACTAAAAACCTAATCTTATAAACTACTATTAAAACCCTAACCTTAACCTCACTAACCCTATAACCTACTTTACCTATATAACCTACCTTATTGGTATAATCCATTTTATTAATATAACCCGCCTTGTTAAGCCAGGGTTTCGGCAAGGAGTTAATAAACCTTGTAAAGATGTATTTGGAAGACAACAAGTACAGTAGAGAAGATGACAACTTTAACTTTAAACTTACTATCTTCCACAACCTCTATAACAGAGCTAATATGCCCTAAGAAGCTAAGGTTAAAGCCTACCCTATAATGCTACGCGGCTTAGCACTTAACCATTACTATACTAACCTTAAGAATGTCACTATAACCCTTTTATTTAACCAAATCTGTAACGTAATACGTTACTACTTTAAGGGACCTAAGTACAGACGCGGTATATTAGGGCAGTGGAACTTAATAACCTTACGGTCTGTAATAAGCAAGAGCAAAAACACCGGCAAATTAACCCTAGATTGCCTATAGTTGCTTATTAAAGAACTAAGACACCTCTAGCATAGTCTTAACCTAAATTTATATATAGATAAGTTTCTTTATAATAAGCTTATTGTCTGATCAAGGTTGCGTCCTTGCAGTCATGTGACCGCAAATTGCCATCACGTGACGGCAATCTAGGGCAATTTGCGGCAACTTGCCTACGAACGCGAGTCAAAAGGGGTTGATTACGTGAGCTAAACGAGCTTAAGAAATCCACTAAATTCTACCTGTAGAATAGGAGAATTAATAAGCATTAATTAAAATCAGTTACCACCCATACTATTGCAATAGCATTATATATTACCGGAAGTGATACTAACACTAATTAGTGATTACAGATTAGGAGATGTATTATCTATAAAGAGAGACGAGCTTAATTAGTCCCTGCTAAAGGCCTCTACCGATCTCGCCTGCTAAGGAGCATTAGTTGACGTGTATTTGAAAAGTTAACCCCTATCTAATAGGCCCTTGATTTTTCATACACGGCCCTTAGGTATTCAAAGAACCAACCCCTTTTAATAGGCCCTTGGTTCGCGTCTATTACGTATTTTATACTACCCAGATCACGTCAAGGAGCACTAGTTAACGTGTATTTAAAAAGTTAACCCCTATCTAATAGGCCCTTGGTTCGCGTCCATTATATATTTTAAATGTGTTAGGTACTTAAGGAACTAACCCTTTTAATAGGCCCTTGGTTTGCGTCTATTACGCGTTTTTTATCCAGAACCCAAAATCGAACTTAATAGGAGTTATAAGACAAAAATCGACATATTAGACATTAGGGCACAAGTTAACGCAGGACAGAAGAAATGGCCTAAAGGCATTAACTTACAGTCCGACAAAACCACCATAAAGGATATTAATAAATTTATAAAGTTTAAGATCCTAGAATACAAAGCGTACAACCTTAAGAATAATAAACTATAGGAGGTTTATAAGGAAGATTTCTAAAACTTTATAATATAAATCTTTAAGGATTACAACCAAATTAGTATTTAAAAGCTCCGAACGTTCCTACGGACTAATGGCGTATGGATAAGGAAGTATAGGAACGCTATAGTCCCCAAATTGCTATTTAATACCTTGCAAGAAGAAGACCCTATAGAATGGACCAAGCCTAAGATTAAGGAGCATATGGCAACTAGAGGAAAGTTTACCTTAGGACAAATTAACTACCTCCTTAAGAACAACTTTGCTAGCACTAGTACCATCAAAACCCCAATCTTAATCTTACTAGCCACGAACCCTACCCTACTTATAATACTACCTACTACACCCTAACCTACCCCTATACTACCCCTATAACAGGAACCTAATTATATTAACTTAACCCTATAATTAGAACCACCTAGGGGACAGAGGTAAAACTAGGGTTTTGGCAAGGAGTTAACAAACCTTGTAAAGATATACACGGAAGACAATAAGTATAGCAAAGAAGATGACAACTTTGACTTTAAACTTACCATCTTCTATAACCTCTGTAGTAGAGCCGACGTACCCTAAGAAGCCAAGGTTAAAGCCTACCCTATAATGCTACGCGGTCTAGCACTTAACCACTACTATACTAACCTTAAAAACGTTACCCTAACCCTTTTGTTTAACTAAATCTGTAACGCTATATGTAATTACTTTAAGGGACCTAAATACAGACGCGGTATATTAGGATAATGGAACTCGATAACTCTAAAGTCCACAATAGGCAAGAGCAAGAATGCTAGAAAATTAACCTTAGACTGCTTATAGTTACTTATTAAAGAACTAAGATACCTCTAGTATGGTCTTAACCTAGATTTACGCACAGACAAGTTCCTTTATAACAAGCTTATTAACGCCTGCCAGGAGTTACTAGCGTGTTAATATGCCTGCTTTAAACATTCTAACAGCTTAACTGGCCTAATTAATAACTTATAATCCTCTATTATAATATTTAAAAAGTTAAATAGTGAGAACCCCTAAGCCTTCTTTACTGACCGCCGCTACCACAGATAATACCCTTAATTACCTTATAGAACACAATTATCCTTATTTGGCTAATATGCATTACTAAAGAAGCGCTGCTTTGTCTGTAATAAAGAAGGTTATTAGTTATCTAAATACTCTAGAGAAGAATGTAATGAATTAAAGAAGAAGTTTAAGGACAGATTTAACCGCCGCTTTAATAGATATGCCCAATAGTACATTACTAAGTATAAAGGAACAGATAATAATGGTAATAAACTTAACTTAGAATCTATTAACAAGGCAATAGAAGCTCTTATAATTAATATTAAGTTACCAATAGCATCTCTAACCTAAGAATAGACTAAACTGTTCCTTACCTCTTTCGGAACGATATAGCATAAAGGAGCCATTAATACTATAACTGACTTAGTAGACTAATTCTTTACCTATATAATTACCGGCACTAATTTAATTACTTACCATAATAACCTAGACCTATTTGCCTATATTACTACTAGCTAGTATACATCCAACAAGTTCTATGGAGTAATAATTAATACTAGAGCTTTAAAGAGATTAATAGTAGGTTACAGATAATACCTTACATATAGAAAGACCTATAATACCATTATCAATACCTTAAAGGCTGGCGCTATTAATGTCCAGTTTGGTATTGGTTCTACCTCTTCTATTAGCTCCGTTATAGTTAATACACTAGTTGGCAACGTTAAGTTTCACATTATAAAGGCTAATATACCCTTCCTACTATGCCTTGCAGATATGGATATACTAAAGGTCTATTATAATAACCTTAAGAACGTCCTAGTCACCCCAACAAAATCAGTGCTAGTGGTTCGTAGATTCGGTTACCCCTTCCTATTATAGGAAGAGTTACTGTAGTTATTTATAACCCACTTATTTAATTAAAACCCTTGCTACCTAATTACTACTAAACTCCGCCAACTCTACCGTCGCTTTGGACATCTATCGGCAGATAAGCTATATAAGGTACTAGAACGCTCTGGCCACGATAATATTAATAAGTAGGCTATTAACTACCTCACTAAGTACTGTTCTTACTACTAGAAACACGGCAAGTCTCCTGGATGGTTTAAATTCATACTATAAGAAGACCAAGATTCCGATTTCAACTATTCTATTTTTGTTAATATTATGTATATTAACGGGAGTCCTATTCTCTACGTAATTAATAAAGCTACTAGATTTCAAGCTGCGAGATAGCTATGTAATATCTCCGCAAAATATACCTGGGACATCCTATAACTATATTAGATTAATACCTATATTAGACCACCTAACTACATTACCCACAACGCTGGGAAGAACTTCACAAGCAAGGAGTTTTAATAGCACACTATAGCAATGGCTATATTAACTAAGAGCGTCCTAGTGGAAGCTCACTGGTCCATTAGAATGGTAGAAAGAGCTTATCTAATACTATGCTAAGTATACCAGATAATTACGGAGGAGCTATAGGACTTAGGAATAACCAAAGAACTAGCCTTACAAATAGTGGTAAAGGCCGCTAATAACACAGCTGGCCTAGATAGCTTAGTCCTAATACTTCTCATCTTTGGTGCCTACCCTTATATAAGCGAACTTAACCCACTAGCACCCTCTATTACACAGCAAGCGGCAGCTATAAAGAAGGCAATAGAGGAGATTATAAGAATTAGGGTAAAGAAGCAAGTTGACAATATACTAAACCAATAAAATAGTCCATCTGTTACCATAATCCACAACCTCCCCCTCAACTTAGACGTGCTTGTATGGCGTAAAGGCAATACTAGACAAAGCGGCAGATAGACTGGCCCATTTAAGTTACTCGGAATTAACGGAGAAATATATAAGGTATAACTCCCTAGTGGACCTACTAACTTTAGGACCACAATAGTGAAGCCATACCTATAACCCGAACTAGAAGAACCCAATAAGGAACCAGAGGAGGAGCCATCTAAAGAACTAACCGAGGAACTAACTAAGAAATTAACTAAGGAACTGATAACTACTGCACCCCTCTAAAGATTAAAACGGATATAATAATCGCCGATAAAGTTCTAGTAAAACATTGTGGATGTATCAATATTTATTAACGACAGCCCGACGAAACCTAATACTACAACCCTTAAGTGCACCTCACCGTTATTCACAGAGTCTTAACACAAGGAGATAAACAGTTTACTTAAGAAAGGCGTCTTTGAGTTCATTAATATAGTAGATATCCTGAAGGGAGTCAGAATCTTTAACTCCCGGTTTGTTAACAAGATTAAGAATGCTGGAACAGACAAGGCCTTTAAAAAGTTTAGACTAGTTGTATAAGCCTATAATAACTATAGTAAAGATCTAGTCTTAACACAATTACTAACCATTTAACGTATCAGCTAGAGAATTATCCTAGCACTTATAGCAACCCTATAAGGAAATAAAAGAAGACTAGCCTCTTTATACCTATGTGACATCTTACAAGCTTACATATAGTCTAGTACCTACCTAAATAGAGACTTCTTTGTACACCTACCACCAGAACTTAAACTAAAGAATAAATTAATTCTAAGAGTTATTAAACCACTCTATAGTGTCCCAGAAGCTGGCAACTATTAGTTTAATATATACCACTACCACCACCTTAATAAGCTACGGATAAACCAGTTAACATATAACCCCTGCTTGTTATATATAAATAACAACGGCTTTAGAATTATAGGACTGTAGACTAATAATACACTATTTCTTGCTAATAAAACCTTCGCGGAGGCTAAAGAAGCTAGGCTTTAGGAAGTAAAGTTTCTAGTAAAGGAGAGAGAGAAGCTTACGCCAAATACCCTAATTAAGTTTAACGGAGGCTGTATTAGGCAAGAAAAGGACTTAATAGCTCTTACCTAGGAACGTCAATGCTAGAACCTAAAGTTGGTTACTATAAAGGCTACAGACCTAACTAGCTCCAGAGGGGAAGTCCGCAAGGCAGTTACACTAAAGGACTAGTACATTGCCTAGAGAGCAAGAGGAGCCTATATCGCCACAGTCTGTTAACTAGAAGCTGCCTTTAACCTCTCCTTTATAGCACAAGTCGTTAACCTAAAGGAAGAATATACAAAGCAGCTTAATAAGCGGCTGTAATAGCAAATTAATAATCCCTCCTAAGGACTTCACTTTATATAACTTAATATAAGCACTCTTAAACTAATAATATTTACGGACTCGTCCTTTACTAATAACTATAACCTCTCTTCTTAGATTGGCTTTGTTATTATACTTACAGACAAGGACAATAGGGCCAATATCCTCCATTAGTTATCTATTAAATGTAAGTGAGTTATACGAAGCGTCTTAGCATCTAAACTATATGGTATGGCCCACGGATTCAACATTGGAGCTGCAATTAAAGTAACTATTAAGAAGATCCTACAACTTAAACAACTACCGCTTACGCTTTATACCGATTTAAAATCTCTATATAACTGCCTAGTCAAACTCGGGATAACATAAGAGAAACGACTTATAGTTGACCTAATATGTTTACAATAATTGTATGAGAGAAGAGAAATAGCAGAGATTAAATAGATCGACGGAGGCAGTAACCCTATAGATACTATAACAAAATTAAAACCTTGCCAAGCGTTAAAGGACCTAATTAATACGAATATAATTAAGCTACAGGTCACCAAGTGGGTAGAGAGAGGAGAAGATAGAAAAACAGGAATAGAGAGTGTAAAGATATTAAGCTAGTAGCTAAGGCGCTAGTACTAAGTGAGCTAATAGCGATTTTCCATACTGGGTATAGAAAATCGTGATTGGTTACTTTAGCCATTTGGCAGAATTTGGTGGAATTTAATAGGTGGAAAGTAGTGGAATTCAACAGGTGGAAGGTAGTGGAATTTGGCAGGCGGCGTGCTTAAGCACTATTAAAAACTAAATACTCCTAGTATCTGATTAAGGTTGCGTCCTTGCAGTTATATGACCGCAAATTGCTATTACGTGACGGCAATCTAGGGCAATTTGTGGCAACTTGCCTACGAACGCGAGTTAAAAGGGGTTGATTACGTGAGCTAAGCGAGCTTAAGAAATCCACCAAATTCTACCTGTAGAATAGGAGAATTAATAAGCATCAATCAAAATCAGTTACCACCCATACTATTGCAATAGCATTACGTATCACCGGAAGTGATACCGACACTTATTAACGCCTGCCAGGAGTTACTAGCGTATTAATATACCTGCTTTAAACCTTCTAATAGCTTAACTAGCCTAATTAATAACTTATAATCCTCTATTACAATATTTAAAAGGTTAAATAGTAAGAACCCCTAAGCCTTCTTTACCAACTGCCGCTACTATAGATAATACCCTTAATCACCTTATAGAACACAATTATCCTTATCCAACCAATATATATTACTAAAGAAGCGCTGCTTTGTCTGCTATAAGGAAGGTTGCTAGTTATTTAAACACTTAAAAGAAGAACGCGATAAATTAAGGAAGAAGTTTAAGAATAGACTTAACCGCTGCTTTAATAGGCACGCTAAGTAATATATTACTAAGTATAAGGGAATAGACCACGATAATAAACCTAACTTAAAATCTATTAATAACGCAATAGAAGCTCTTATAATTAATATTAAGTTACTACTACTATCTCTAACTTAGGAATAAACTAAACTATTCCTTACCTCTTTTAGAATAATACAGCATAAAGGAGCTATTAATACTATAACCGACTTAGCGGACTAATCCTTTACCTATACAATTACCAGTACTAACCTAACTGCTTACCACAATGACTTAAACCCATTTGCCTACATTACTACTAGCTAATATACCTCCAATAAGTTCTATAGAGTAATAATTAATATAGGAGCCTTAAAGAAATTAATAGTAGGTTATAGATAATACCTCGCATATAGAAAGACCTATAATACCGTTATTAATACCTTAAAGGCCAGCGCTATTAATGTCTAGTTTAGCATCGGCTCTACCCCTTCTATTAGCTCCGTTATAGTTAATATACCAGTTAGCAATATTAAGTTTTATATTATAAAGGCCAATATACCCTTCCTACTATGCCTTGCAGATATGGATATACTAAAGGTCTATTATAATAACCTTAAGAACGTCCTAGTTACCCTAACAAAATCGGTACCAGTGGTTCGCTAATTCAGCCACCCCTTCTTACTATAGGAAGAGTCACTATAGTTATTTATAACCCATTTATTTAACCAAAACCCTTGCTACCTAACCACTACTAAACTCCGCCAACTCTACCGCCGCTTTAGACATCCATTGGCAGATAAGCTATATAAGGTATTAGAACACTCCGGCCACAACAATATTAATAAGCAGGTTATTAACTATCTCACTAAGTATTACTCCTACTGCCAGAAACACGGCAAATCCCCTAGACAGTTTAAGTTTATATTATAAGAAGACCAAGATTCTAACTTTAACCATTCTATTTTTGTTAATATTATGTATATTAATAGAAGCCCTATTCTCTATATAATTAATAAAGCTACCAGATTTTAAGCCGCGAGATAGCTATATAACATCTCTATAAAATATATCTGGGATATCCTACAACTCTGCTGGATTAACACCTATATTAGACCACCTAACTATATTACCTATAATGCCAGGAAGAACTTTATAAGCAAGAAGTTTTAACAGCACGCTATAGCAATAGCTATATTAACCAAGAGCGTCCTAGTAGAAGCTTACTAGTCTATTAGAATAGTAGAAAGAGCTTATCTAATACTACGCCAAGCATACTAGATAATTATAGAGGAGCTATAGGATTTAGAAATAGCTAAGGAACTAGCTCTGTAAATAGCAGTAAAAGCTGCCAATGACACAGCTGGCCTAGATGGCTTGGTCCTAACACTACTTATCTTTAGTGCCTACCCTTAAATAAGCGAACTTAACCCACTAGCACCCTCTATTATATAGCGAGCGGCAGCTATAAAGAAGGTAATAGAGAAGATTGCAAGGATTAGGGTAAAGAAGCAAGTTAATAATGTACTAAACTAACAAAATGGTCCATCTATTACCATAATCCACAACCTCCCCCTTAACTCAGAAGTACTTATATAACGCGAAGATAATACTAGACAAAGCGGTAGATAGACTAGCCCATTTAAGTTATTTAGAATTAATAGAGAAATATATAAGGTATTGTCGGGAATTAGGCAAGCGGTTGTCACGTGACGCCGCGGCACTAGCGTGGCGAGGAGTCTTAAGCTCCTCGCCCTTCCTCATTCTAATAAAAATTAAGCTATTAACCAACATCACTGTAACCTACTCGAGTAGTCGTTATTAGTAAGTCACCCTGTGTAACCAACACTGATTAGTGGTTGAACACACAGTTAACCACAGAGCAGCTAGGTTATTGACAGAAGAGACAGTCTCGTGCAGGAGTTCCCGGCGATACTATGCTACCTTAGGCTTGCAGAAAACCAGTAATAGAAGTGTTACTGAGTACTAGGAGATACTAAGTTGCGTCCATTACGCAGAACAATCGCGTTTACGAAGATTTGGTTAAGTACTTTAGGTTAGAAGTGTTACTAAACCTAGGGTCCTAAGTCAACGTCCAAAACGCGTTAACTACGCCTTAAATTGCCTACCTTTTAATAGCAAACCTACAAGATCCTACAAAGCCGAAAATCCTACCTACCTTTAACGTACAACACCCTATTGATTCTACTCCTATTATGGCGTTAACCTACCTAAAGAAGTACAAGAACAACATTAACCCTATAAACGCCAAGCAATAGGACCTAAACGGATTCTTACTATACTGTATAGCACAATACACAGACAGTGAATACAATGATACTGTGCTATAGTATTATATAAAGGAGGACTTTGTTAGATAGATAAAGGAAACATAGGCCCTTATAAAGAAGAATATTGTATAAGACTTCCATAACTTCCTTTAGGAGAACGGAGTATTTATCCCTATAGATAGAGACACTATTAGAGACAATATTTAGGAGTAAGTTATTGATATAAAAGAAGAGCACAAATGGACTCTATAAGAGATTGAGCACCAACTACGTAATATAAAGAAGCTTAACTTATAATGGAATCTAAATAATATACCAATAGAGACACGTTCTAATTCCATTGCTTTAGGCATAAGTTCTTACATACTATACCTATCGCTCCCACCAATTTAACCCATAACTTTAACTACTGCCCCCTAAGAGCAAGCGCAAGACCCCCTTGCTTCGCAATTTAATAACCTTTAAACTCTGCTATAGGAAGATTAGGTATTATGCCGTGTTCTATTAAGCTCTGTATCTCTACTATAGCCTACAAAGCAATCCCCACTTTAATCTTTAATGCAATTTTAACGTGGCCTAATACCGCTTAGAGGCACCTTAATAATGCTTATAGAGCTTACAAAACTCTATTCGGACTAGGAGAAGAGGTTTAGTAGGGAACTATATAATATCCTTAATTTAAAGCTGCGCATCTTCTATAACTATTGCTAGAAGGTTAGGCTGGAACCTAACTAATATTATAACACTTATTCTGTTATGCTTAAGGGCCGCGCTAGTACCTTCTATTATGATTATTTAGTAGGAAAAGGATACAATTTCAACCGAATAATATATAAGACAAGATGCCACTTTAAAACAGAAGAGAATAAGCAGCAGTATATATTAGAGTAAAGAGAGACTACCTTCCTAAGAATTATTACTATAAACCCAGATACCTCTTAACTTAACTATCTTTAAAAGCTCTTCAATTAACTTTAGATAATTTAGCGTGGTTTATCCAAATTATATTAAAAGGACTTTAGCCTACGCGATTAAGTCATTAGCGTATACTAAGGTGTTAAAGAATATAACCTTACCCTCTTTAATCCTGTAAATACTTATAAAGGAGTATATGCTTAATTAAGATCCTCTATTGGCACCACTCTACGCTCTTAAGAAGTATAGCAATTTAACACCTAATCCTAACCTACTTCAATCGACCCGACTAATTAATACGATTATAACTAGACTGATTAAATATATGGTGGCTAGGGTAGGGGATACGGCAGAGGGTATAATTAATATTAACTATAAAGCAATCGTGGAGGTCCTTATGGAGGTTTATCTTAAAACAATTAATAGAAGAAATGCTATATTTGTAAGAAGCTAAATTACTAGTTAACTAGGCACCCTCTTAACAGACAAAAAAAGGCATATAATAAGTTTTACCAGAGCGTATAAAATATTGGAAATTGTAAGGTTACTATAGCCTACTTCCAAAGCTTTCTGGTTTAATATAAAGGCGAAGAAGATCTTAAGGGTAAGGTTAATAAGGCCGAACAGCTTCTTATAGATATGGAAATTAAGGACTACTCTCCCAACCAATACTTTACTAAGTATGGTAAGGTAGATGGTATATAAACTATTACTGTTCTTAATAACCAATCTACGCTCCATACTATTACGAAGTTAGATATCTTTAATAAGCTAAAGGAGAGTTCTATATTCTCCTTTAACAATAGATACTCGGCGAATGTCTTTTATGGTATTATACTAGATATTAGAGCCGTAGGAGTATCTATAGTAGGAGAACCTTAAGTTCAAGCTCTTTAGCAGCTTAATAGCTCTATTTAGATTAACTAATTAATGGCAGGCCAATATATAATTCGTTTTAGTAAGGGTACTACAATCTCTCTTAGTACAATTAAGGTTAAAACCCCCTTAGGGTATATCACTTTCTATATTATTCCCACAAACACCCCGTTTCTATTTTATATTAAAGATATAGATAAATTAGGCGTTAAACTTAATAACCTTAAGAATATGCTTGTTTAGGGAGATAATTGGGTGCCTATTATACGCAAATAGGGTCACCCCTAGTTGCTCCTTTATTAACTAGAAAAGAGCGTTGCTTAGAGCCACTTAACTAAGTCAGAGCTACGTCAACTATACCGTCGTTTTGGCCACCTATCCATTTACTAATTACTTAGGGTTCTTTAGCGAGCAGGCCATAAAGTTAAGGTTAAGGCAATTAAGTATCTTATAAAGTACTACTATTACTACCAAATGAACTAGAAGTCCCCTGGCCGATTTAAGTTCACCCTTAAAGATAACTACAACTTTAACTTCTATATTATTATTAATATTATATATCTTAGTGGCAAGCTAGTACTCTAAGTTATTAACCTCTTAACCTTTTTCTAAGCCGCACGTTTCCTAAAGGATATATTAGCTAGGAACGCATAGGATACTCTTTAATTATACTAGATTGATATCTACCTAGAACCCCCTAATTAAGTTATTTATAATATAGAAAGGAACTTCTTATCTATAGAGTTTCAGTAATAGGCGAAGGTAATGGAAATTAAGGTCAAGGAAGTCCCTATTAAGGCATATAATAGTATTAGAAAAGTAGAACAATATTACACGCCATTATAACGAGCATATAAGATTATTTCTTTAAAACTAGAGGGCGCTAGTAAAGAGCTTATCTTATAGATAGCTATTAAGGCTGTTAATAATTCCGCTGGCCTAGATAGGCTCGTACCTATATTACTAGTCTTTGGCGCCTACCCTTAAATAACTAACAATTCTCCACTATCCCTATCTATTATGCAATGAGCGGAGGCTATTCGCAAAGTAATAAAAGAGGTGCGACGTCTCTACGCCACACGCTAGGTTAACGACGCACTAGAAATAAGAAATGGCCTAAATACCTTAACTATGCTTAATCTGCCACTCCAATCTAAGGTACGCGTATGGTGTAAAAAGGGAGAATAGTTAGGCCTATATAAACTTATTATAATTAATAGTTAGACTTGTACTTTTTAAATACCCTATAAACCCACTTAATTCCGCTTAACTATTATTAAGCCCTATTATAGAAATAATAGTTCCGAGCCTTTATAGGATGCCCTAGAGGATACCCTAAAGGAGAACTATAATTAACGTACTCTAAAAGGCGACTACGATCCTAATATAATTATAGCAGATATGCCGCAACTATAACGCGGTAGAGGTCGCCCGAAGGGATTACAAAATCGCCAATACCTTATTAATTTTAAAGAGCAATTCGTTACCGCTATTAAGAGTAAAGACGAGTTATTAATGGCCTTTATAACAGCTAAAGAGAAGGCTAACTTTAAGCTCGCAAAACAGCTCTAAAAGGAAGGCTATATTATAACTTTAGAAGCTCCTTTCCAAGCATCTAACAAGCAGGAGATCAACGGTCTTATTACAAGAGGAGTCTTTAAATTCAAGAAGTATGACCCTACTAAGTTTAATAGAGTTCGCATCTTTAAGTTAAGAATAGTTAATAAGATTAAGGGTAAAGCTACTAACACCCTATTTAAGAAGTCGAGACTGGTTATTTAAGGTTATAACAACGACAGTAAGGAAGTAATTCTTATACAATCCCCTATAATTTAACGAGCTAGTTAGCGAGTTATTATTGCGCTAGCTCCCTCCTTAATAAAGAATAGAATGGCGGTTTATTTATAAGATATTACTTAGGCCTATACCCAATTAGAGACACGCCTTTAGCGCTTAATACTAGCATACCTTCTAGAGTAAATTCGCTACCAATATCCCGAAGATATAATTATGGTTGTACTTAAGCCATTATATAGAATTACAGAGGCAGGAACTTATTAGTAGGCTACTTATAGCAAGCACTATAAAAAGAAGCTCTTAATAACTACTTTTATATTTAATCCCTGCTTCCTTATCACAACTATAGGAACTCTATTCGGAATTGTCAGCATGTAAACCGATAATATAATTATCTTAGGAGACAACCAATTCTTAGCTCTTAAAGAAGATAAGCTAGTAAAGACAAATCTTATAGCAAAGCTAAAGGAAAAGCTTAATTTAATAACACTATTACTTTTTAATGGATGCATCCTCTCCCTAAATAAGGATTTTATTGCTTTGCGCTAGAAAGATTAAGATAAGAAGATTAACGTTATTAACGTTAATTCTCTAAAGCAAGGATACGTGGAGCAACGCGCTTATAGAGCTTATATTACTTCTATCTGTTAACCTAAGGCTTTATTTAATCTCTCTATTGCCGCTTAATACTAGGAACCAATTAAGGATAACATCTTTACCCTAAATAAGTGTCTTTCCTGGTAAATAAACCATCTTGATTAGGGACTACTCTACGCGCCTATTAATCTTCCTACTGCTAAGCTCTTTGTATTTGTTAATAGATCGTTTGTAAATAATAAAGATTTTAGCTCCTAGCTAGGATATAAGATTATTATTATAAACAAATCTACTAGAGAGAATGACTTTATAATCTACGGCAATCTTATCTATTAGAGCTTAACTAAGAGCAAGCGCGTTACCCGAAGCGTTCTAGCATTAGAGATATATGGAATGGTTAGCGGAGTTAATATAGCAATTACAATTAGAACTACCCTAAAGATAATTATAGATTAACTCGAACTCCCTATTATCCCTATAATTATATGCACCGACTTATATTCCCTCTACGAGTGTTTAGTTAAGCTTGGTACTACAAAGGAGAAGCGTCTTATAATTGATATTATGGCACTTCGGTAATCCTACAAGCGTTAAGAACTCTTTAAAATCTGGTAGATTAATGGCCAAGACAACCTAGCAGATGTAATAACGAAGGCAAACCCAAATAAGGTACTAGAGATATTCGTTAACACAAATACTCTACGTGTATAAGTTAAAGGTTGGGTTAAAAGGGAGTAGGAGATATAGCAATTTAAGAGTAGCTAATTAGGATTTTCTATACCCGGCACGGAAAATCGCTATTGGCTCGCTTATAATTAGCGCCTTGGCGGCCCTGACATGATATCCACCCGCAACTCTAAGTAAGAAAGTACCACGTGCTAAGAGGCAAATTTTAGGACAGCAAGACTTATATTACAGTAGCAATAGTAAGTAAGGAGGATTAATATTTGTTACGCTAGTTAAGCAGTATTTGTATATAGATGGCAACCATAAAAGAAGAGTTGCCAGTGTCGGGAATTAGGTAAGCGGTCGTCACGTGACGCCGCGGCACTAGCGTGGCGAGGAGTCTTAAGCCCCTCGCCCTTCCTTATTCTAATAAAAATCAAGCTATTAACTAACATTACTGTAACCTACTCGAGTAGTCGTTATTGGTGAGTCACCCTGTGTGACTAATAGGTATAGCTCCCTAGCGGACCTACCAATTTTAGGACTATAGTAGTAAAGCTATACCTATAACCTAAACTAGAAGAACCTAATAAGGAACCAGAGAAAGAACTAACTAAAGAACTAACTAAAGAACTAACTAAGGAACTAACTAAGGAACTAACTAAGGAACTAACCAAGGAACCAACTAAGAAACTGGTAACTAGTGT
>Ga0307507_10000429_pt1 | contig 87580 bp, 23 predicted proteins | sample 7_EM_MG_FD_207223 | JGI IMG/M metagenome (GOLD analysis project Ga0307507, IMG submission 207223) | Populus trichocarpa ectomycorrhiza microbial communities from riparian zone in the Pacific Northwest, United States - 7_EM | ecosystem: Host-associated > Plants > Roots > Unclassified | place...
GCCTCTAAGTAATAAAACTATATAAGATTGTATAAGATTATATTAGATAATATATAATAGTTAAATATATAGCATATAACTTTACCTTAATTGCATATTAAGAAATATATAGTTACCTTTTAAAGTTACTAAGTAGGTTAACTGCGTGTTAAGGAACATATAGTTAGCTTTTAAAGTTGTTAAGTAGGTTAACTACGTATTATTTAACTTTTAAAGTTGTTAAGTTAGTTAATTGCATATTAAGTTAGTTAAATTGCGTGTTAAGTTAGTTAATTGTATATTAAGTTAGTTAAATTGCGTGTTAAGTTAGTTAATTGTATATTAAGTTAGTCGAATTGCGTGTTAAGTTAGTTAATTGCATGTTAAGTTAGTTGAATTGCGTGTTAAGTTAGTTAATTGTATGTTAAGTTGGTCGAATTGCGTGTTAAGTTAGTTAATTGTGTATTAAGTTGGTTAATTGCGTGTTAAGTTAGTTAAATTGCATGTTAATTACGCGAAACGCGAAAATCAAAGTCTACTTAAATCTTATCCTGCGAATATTTTCCTGATGCACTTCCGCTACTGCTACTTCTTTATCTTATACGGTAACGGTGCGTAGCGAGGTATTCGGTGTTTGGGGTATAAAGTTAGGTATTAGGCGGCAGTTACCAAACCTAGCTATTAGGCAGTTTAGGTTTTCGCAATAACAGCCTTTTTAATAGCATCTATAGTAGCGCCCTAGCTTTTAAAGTAGCTTATACTCTCCATCTAGGAGTTTACGTGGGAAGGTTAGTATAGAGAGGTTAATATTAGCTCCAGTAATAGTATTCCTAGTAAGCATTAGTAACCTAGTGTATACAGGTATAGTTAGCCCGGAGGGCTTTTATATAGGAGCCTTTAAGTAAGGGTTAGCGGTAGAGATCTAATTTAACCGTTGTTTAATCTTCTATAGGCCTGCTACTATACTATATATATTATTGTAATTGTAACTAGCGGCAGCGTAACTAAGGCAATAGGTGACCTTTTTAAGGAGATCTTCCTGGTCTTCAGCGTTATCTTAAAAGAGGACTTTAGTGTATTTCTGGAACTTAACATAGAACTCGTTAAATAACTTAATAGGACTTATTTTTAGGGCGTATAGTTTGGCTTAACTAGTGGCCACTAGGTCATGGTTATAATATATTAGGTTAAGATTGTTAAGGACCTCCTAGTGAAACTGCCACTTTTAGGGGCCATTAGTCTCCTATTAGGTAAAGAGTCTGTTAAATAGGGTACCCTTTATACGCCCAATAATATAACCAATCTTGGTATCCTCCCTAGGAAAAAGATAGGCGCTCTAGGTTAGTTTCTCCCAGATTTGCATCTTCTAGTAGCTATATTCCTTGCGGTCTCCCTAGAAGACTAGAGGATTAGGGTATTATATATTAGACCCCACAATTATAGCTTAAGTTTAGTCGCTAATATAGGGGTCGTCCCTGTTAGGTAAAGCTGCTTAACACTAACTTTTGGCCAAGTATTAGGTAGGTAAGGTTACCAGAGGCGTAGAGACTTAGGTGGTATAGTACATAGTAAGGAGGTGCTTAGTATCGTTATAGATATACTCATTAAGCTAAGACTATAGGTATTTAATTATGCCCTCTTTCTTGGTAACCTTAGCAATAAGTACAATCTTAGCTTTCTTTAATTATTAGACGTCGCGCTTAGATATATAGAGGTTATCTTTAGTCTCTTAGCGTGTATTATTAACAAGTGCCTTACTAGCTTATAAGTCTTAGATAATATTATGGTCTTAGGCAGCACGTAGTTCAGCTTATATAAGCTTTAGGTGGTAGTTCTATAGAAGGTAGTAGTATTTGTTAGGTTCTTATACTACTATTTATATAAATATCTCGGCGTCTTATATTTTAATCTTAATAGGTAGCTGCCCTTCTAGTTGCTTTTCCATGGCTATATGATTAATAAAGGATAAGATGTTACCGGTGTCTATCTTATTAAGGTTATCGCTGTGGCCACCTATACTAATAGGGGTGTACCCATCCTGCTAGGTTAGTTAACTCTTATCGTCTTTAAGGTGGTGCTGGGTGCTTAGGGGTACTTATAGTTATAACTCTTTTAAGCCGCTAGGCTTGCCCTTAGGGGTTAAAGCTAAGATTAATAAATTAAATTCTCCTGGGATTAATTGGTGTTATAGGCTAGGTTGGGGTATTAGGTTGCTCTTTAGGCTTAATATAGTAGCTAGTAAGGAATATCGTCTTACTATTATAGTGCGAAGGTTACTCGTAGACACGCTGCTTCTAGCAGCGCCTGTAGTATTATAGAGACGTAGAATTAATCGTAGGCTAGGTGTCGGTGGTAAGAAAAAAAAAGGCGCAACGTAATGTCACGAGGCGCAGAACAGTGGCAGCTAAACGTATGTATTCAAGGAGTTTACAAGACGTTGCGCGATCAATCATAAGGGTCGAGGGCGTAAGGAGGTGATATACCTACGCGTAGCTGACGTAAGCTGTACGCGAGGTGTACACGAGAGCACGGGGCTCTCCTATGGAGGCCCCTGCGGTGGGGTTCCGTGACATATATATACACGAAGAAGGTATATACAATAAATAAGAAAGGGGACGCTAGGATATAGCTAAAACGTGGTAATATATAAGTGAGATTATATGGCATTTTAGTAGAGTACGCACAATACATACTATATTAGTAGTTGGTTATAAATTATAATAAAGTATAGTAAGTAATATGCCCTAACACTATCATATTAGAATTATAAATTTTTATTAGAAAGCACTCCTATATTCCGACTATTTTAGACTAGGTTTTAGTACGAGGCTAGTAGCTATTTAACTGTATACCTCCAGCGCGCGGTTATATTATGTCCATACTTAGTAATACTACTATTTACTTCCGGAATGGGTTTCCTATCTAGTCTGAAAACTTCCTCCATAATATTAATTAGCGTCTGTACAGCTTTATTAGAGTTCTCTAGTTTATAAGGGTTAGCAAATATACGGTTTAATAACTTTATAAGATTTAGCAACGCACGGTAATGTGTGACTAGTCTTGGGCCTCTTAATTTCAAGCCATGTTCGCGGCCAAGTTGTTCCCATTGTGGAATGTCGAGCCCTGCAGCCTCAAGGTCTAGCCACACCATATTAGTCTGCGTGGGCAAAGTGAGCCTGCCACCAAGACTTTGCCAGGAGGTCGCGATGCGCGCGGCGTATACATGTGCTCGCTTAAGCAGGCTCTGCTCGCCGGTCGGATCCGCTCCAAAGGCTTCGTCCAAGGCGGCTCGCGCTGCGGCGGCGATAATACCTGGTTGGCGCATAGACCCCCCCAATACTCTTCCGGAGCCATTTCGCCCGCTTAATAAACTCCTTCTCGCCCACAAGTATACTTCCAACCGAGGCTCCTAGGCCTTTCGTAAAACATAGAGTAACACTGTCGTACAAGGCACAAAAGTCTGTAAGACTACCCGCGCCAGCAGCAACAGCATCCCAAAGGCGCGCGCCGTCACAGTGGACTTTTACGCCCTTAGTTCGCGCAAACTCGGAAATACGTCGCGTTTCCTCTAGAGGCATAATTGTGCCACTAAGGGTGTTCTCAAGATGGATTACACGGGTAGGGCAACTACACTGGTCTTCGGTAAGGATAATATGTTTCTTAATGTCCTCCAGCGTAAGGTATACGCCGTTAGAGGGCATTACAGGTTGGACAAGTGCGCCAGATAGGGTAGCGATGCCGCCTGCTTCGTTCTCCAGAGTATGGCTGCGACTGTCCAGGAGGACAGCCATAGGAGGCTGAGTTAGGTGAGTCCGGAATGCGAGCTGGTTGCCCATCGTGCCGGAAACAACCAGTAGAGAGCACGCACGGCCCGTTAGCTGCGCAACGTGCAATTCTAAAGATGTCATACCGCCTTCGTTCCAAGAGTCATCTAGATGGGCGTTAATGACAGCTTGGAGCATCGCTGGTGTTGCGGTCGTTCCCCCGTCGCCTGGCAAATCGTTAAATAACGTACGTAGTAACAGCATACAATAAGTACCTACTGCGAAAGTCAAATGTAGAGGAGCTTGGCTGTTGCCAAGCCGTCTCCATAGAAACCTTCTCTTTAGGAATAGCCATGCTTAAATTATAGCTCTTAGGAAGTTATAATATTCCTTACACTATAATCTTATATAGGGACAAAGCAGATTATAAAGGAAATCTTTAGGGTACAAATTAACGAAAATCTTGATCCGAGTAAGCTCCGATTTAAAGCTCTAGATTTAAAGACTTTTAATTTAGAAACTTTTAATATAGAGGCTTTTAATATAGAGGTTTTTAACATAGAGGCTTTTAATATAGAGGCGTTTAATATACTATGGTATCTAGTATAAGTATTTATACTTATAGGTCTAGGTAAGGGTTATTCGTCTAAACCATAGAGTTAATACTTATAACTGGTAAACTGTCACGGCTAGCTTCCTGTGGGAGCGGTCCGATAGATCAAGCAACAATGAGGGGCTATATTATGAATAGACTAAGGTAAGGGCTCGAAGAAAGGGGCGCGGTAGACGACTATGTACATATTCGGTTGTCGGGGCAACGTTAGGGCAACGTTGATCCGTGACCAACGACGCCTTGATGGTAGCTATGTAGACGAACCGTCACATTACCCCTCTTTAAGCCAGGAGGATCGCCCTCGATCCTCATAGTTAGGCTCTCCTTGTCCGTCTTACCCTTCCGTCCTTCTTTGCTTTATTGTCTTTCTCTAAGGGCTCTAGATCTACGTCCTTGTGATACGCCTCTAGCCATTGCATTAGCCGTACGGGTGGTCCAGCATTATGGGGTCTCTCGTCGTGGAACGCCTTAATCTTATAGGGGGCGCTAATAAAGCTGTCTGCGTTATACCAGGTGTCGTCTAGGTTATAGCCTACCTAGTTAACCTTATACTGTAGCCTTCCGTGGTAGGTTCTACTAGTAAGGATCTTATCAATCTCGTACTCCGGCTCGCTATTAATTAGGATTGGCTCCTCTGGCTCCCTGTTCTGGCCTAGTAGGGGGTTATCTGGGTCCTTTTGCAGTTAATTGGCATGGAAGACGTTTGATATCTTCATATTTAGGGGTAGGTTAATGATGTATAAGTGTCCTTTTATGCCTAGAATCTTGTAGGACCCTATAAGCTGTCTGTCTAGCTTGGTACTCGGTCGGTTAATAGCCCAGCCCTTTCTGGTAATGTATACTCGATCACCTATTCCGAAGTCTGGTTCGCGATGGTGCCTATTAGCTTGCCTTGTCTGCTGCTCTTGGGCCTTAGCCAGATTGTCTCTTGCCCATTTAACTGCGTCCCAGGTCCTATATGCAAAAACTTAAGCTTCTTGTCATGTTAGCTTCTTATAAGGCGTTAAGGCTGCTTATATACGTTTCTTCTAGTTAAAGTAGAGCCTTGGCTTGAATCCTAGCTCTAGCTCATATAGTGCAAAGCTAGTAGACTCGTGCGGTAAGATTACTTATGTGAAGTCCATATAGGGGAGGAGCTCTAACCAATTATCCTAATAGTGGTTGATAAAGGGCCTTAAGCGTTAGTTAATATACTGGTTTAGTACTTCCGTATTACTATTAGTTTACGGGTGACCAGATATAGAGAGCTTTTACTTAATGCTGGTTAGTTTACATAGCTCGTCTATAAAGGCTGAGATGAATTAGGGTCCTTAATCTGATATAACTGTCTCTAAAAGGCCGTACACGCGCCAGACGTGTTGGTAGTACAGGTTTGCTGCGTTAGCTATGGTAGCAGTTTTATAGTAGGGTAGTAAGAAGGCTCTCTTGCCTAGTTAATTAACGACCACAAAGACGTTGTCGAAGCCCTTTTTATCTGTTGGGAAGGACTTAAAATCAAAAGAGACGTGCTGCTAGCAGCGTTTACTAATTGGTAGGGGGTGCAGTAGGCCTGGGGTTTTATCGCGGGGTATATAAGTCCTCCTATAGGTCCTGCAGTTTCTTACGTAGGTATTGCAGTCTAAGGGTAGCCCTAGCTAATAGTATTGGTCTACCACAAGTTTCCTAGTCTTTGTCTTGCCTGGGTAAGCAGTTACCTGGCGGGAGTATACCTCTGTAATAAGGTAGGTACGGAGGTAGTTAGTATTAGGGACCATTAGCTTACTAAAGCGGGTTAGTAGTCCTCCTTAGAGTTTTTAGCCCCTCTGGTCTTGCTTAGCTAGCTAACGTAGCCCTACTAGCGACTCGCTAGTTCGATTGGCCTGGAGGATCTGGTTAACCAGCTTATACGGTTCCTATTTATGATTTGCTGCAGTTAGGGGGTCCTTAGAGGTTGACTCTAGTATAGCAATTATAAGGGCGGGGTTAATTAGGTATATAGTACGTGTGGCTACGTTCTTCTCTTTCTGCGTCTTTAGGTCCTCTTGCTTTCGTAATAGGGTATTAGCTACTATATTTGCCGTGCCTGGCCTATATGTGATCTGCATATGGAAATCAGCTAGCAGGTCTACCTAGCAGGCTTGCTATAGACTTAGCAGCCTCTTGGTTATAAAGTACTTAAGGGCTTAATAATCTGTGATTACCATAAAGGGTGTATATTGGAGGCCGACAAGGTGACCTCGCTATTCCTATAGGCCTTTTATCACTGCTAGCATCTCCTTATCGTGGATCTCGTACCGCATCTCCATAGGGGACATTGTCTTTAAGAAGAAGGCTACTGGCTTCCAGGTCCTATCGTCTTACAGCTAGTTTAGCACCCTAGCTACTACTCCATTACTTACGTCCGTCTCTATGCGGGTGTCTTGGAACGGTAAGTAGTGCTTAATTACGCTGCCAGATAGCATAAGGGCCTTAACTCACTTAAAGGCTTTAAGCTCTTCCTCCCCTAGTAGGTGCCATGCTCCCTTCTTTATAAGCTTACTAAGCGGTCGTGCAACTTGGCCGTAATCCTTTAAGAAGGCCTAGTAGAAGTTACAGAATCCTAGGAAGGATTGTACCCCTTTTATAGAGGTAGGGGGTTCCTAATCCTTAATTATAGATAGCTTGTTGGTGTCTATAGCGACCCCATTAGTACTAATAATAAAGCCTAGGAACTTCGTCTTAGTAATATTAAACTCGCTCTTCTTAATATCCGCTTGTAAGCCTGCCTTTTAAAGCTTCTATAGGACCTTCTTAACATGGACCTCGTGCTCTAGCGGGTTGTCCGAGTAGATTAGGATGTCGTCCATATAGGCTGTACAGAAATCGTCTAGGTAGTTAAAAAGGACGTTATTAATAAATCTCTGGAAGGACGCAGGGCCGTTATACAGTCTAAAGGGTACGACACGGTACTTATATAATCCGTACCTTGTACGGAAGGTGGTTAACTCCTCTACCTCTTCCTTTAGCCGTATACGGTAGAAGGCCTGCCGAACGTCTAGCTTGGTGAAGATCTTAGCTCTTAATAGCCTGGTCAACGTCTCCTTAATTAATAGCAGCGGGTAGCGGTCCTTCTTGGTAATTGTATTAAGCTTTTAAAAGTTGACGCAGAATTACTACCTCCCTCCTAGCTTCTTAGCAAATAGGACCGGAGCTATAAAGGGTGTATTACTTGGTACAATAAACCCCTTCTATAGGTGCTCCTGTAGGTAGGCCTTGACTAGCTCTAGCTGTTCTAACGACATGTTATACAGTGGGCTAGGGGCTAGTTCTCTGCTGCTGCTTTTAAGAACAATATCATGGTCTACCCCCTCGCGATGCAGTGGTAGCATATCGGAGGTAGCTTTTGAGAAACCGTCAGCGTACTCTTAATAGGGCTATGGTAGCTTTTCGTAGATAAGCCAGTGGAGTTCTTTCTTGTCGTCTGGTAGCGCGTCCTGTCCCTTCTTGTCCTCTATTAGTTGGTCTATCTTGTAGAGGCTGGTATATCTAATTACTACGTCCTTATGCTTTGCTCCTTGTAGGAAGTTCCTCGCCTTAAGTAGCGTGATATCTGCTGCTCTAAACTCCCTAGCAGATAAAGGCCTCCTTGCTCTTGGCTTTAACGGTAAAGCTAGCCTAGGGTAGAGCTGGTCTTCCATTTTTCTAATTGCATCTTGGGTATTAATCTTCTAAGTATGCCTATAGTCGTATGAGGTCCGCTTGGCTTGTTTTGGCTTAGCCTGTCCCTCCAGCTTAATTTTAGTAGAGGACTTCTTCTCTTAAAGTTCACTAATCGCGACTGTACGTTTAAGGATGCGTTGGGGGGTAGACTTGGACTCTTAATCTAGCAGTGCGTCTCTTTAATCTGCGTCTCTCTGGTAATCCTTATTAATTGGCGGGGGTAGGAGCTTCTTTCTTGGTATAATTACGTCCTGCCTGCCATAGTAGTTCCTCTTGGTTCGCTATACTAAGGCCTAGCACTTGCAATTGATAAGGGCCCTAGTCTTCTTAAACCACCTACAACCAATAAGAAGATCGTGGCGGCCTATATTATAGAATAGGAACTATGTGGGGACTTGTTAGCCATTTATAACTAGGTTAGCCCTAAAGAGCTATCTAATTGTATCTGTCTGCTGATTGTTATGGCTAGATACGGCGACTCCTCGTCCCTTGATCCTATAGAACTTTAGTTATAGTTGTTGCTTAATAATTAGCCGTAGCTTATGGTGTATAAAGGCTTCTCCGCCCGTGCTAGAGTTGAGTAGGCTTACTATGTTAAGAGCTACGCCACCTAGCGCGATCCTGCATAGTATTATAAGGGCTGCGCCTCCTAAGATCTCCTTTAGCTATACGGGCGCTATGTTAATTGCTCCAATCTGCTCTAAGCAGGAGACTTCTCCTAGAGCTACTTGTTTTCCGACTTTGCTAAGTTAGTAACTATCTTATATTCTTCACTTCGGTTGATTGCTTTAGCTTCCGTCTTCTTTGGCGCTGTATAGTTATTGGAGTAGTGTCCTTGCTTGCCACAGTTAAAGTAGGTAACTGGCGCTTTTGCGGCTGGTACTAGAGTTAGAGGCTGCCGGGAAGAGGGGGGACCTTTAGTCTCTTTAGCGCCCCTAGTAGAAGCTCTCTTACTAGCCTAGGCTGCTCTGTGGTTACTTCGTTCCTTGCCTGTCTACTTTAGACCTTAGGCGTACTGTTGGGCAGTCTTGTAATAGGCCTAGAAGCTATAGTCTTTGTCTGCCACCTTAACTTCTATTTAGACGCGTAGGCTGTTATAAAGCTTATTGTAAAGCTCCTCTTTCCACTGATCTTGTGGTATCCTTAAGATATTTGCTAGCCGTATAAAGTTAGATTGGAAATCGTTAAAGTCTCCTAGGTACGGCATCTTGAGGCTTTTAAGCTCCTGCTGGGCCTTAATACGGCGATCTAGGTCCTTAAAGACGTTCTCTAGGAACTTAAGTACTTCTTTACTAGTAGGGTTGCGTTCCGCATCGCGCTCTACCTCTAGGTAGGGTGAGAGGTGGTTATAAGCTTTGCCTTCTACACGTGTCTTAATATACGCTACTTTTGCATCCTCTTTTTAATCTGGGTTGTCTCGATAGAACTAGTCTGCATTAGATTAAAGCTTGTTTCGTATATAGCCGCTCTAGGCGTGATAGGTAGGCTCTTTCCTATCTATCAGCGTAGGTGGGTCTGGAAACTTTGCTATACGTCCTAAACCCATAACACTGCTTGTCTAAGAGAGTAGTGTCCCTTCTTGTATTGTCTATAATGGTGTGCTTCCTTGCTCGCTGTCTTCCTGATCTAGGGCTTATATGGTAACCTTATGGCCCATCCTTAATATCTTCTGATTGGCCTCGCGGAGCTCGTCTGTCCTATTATCTAGGTGCTCTTTGAGCTCCGCTATCTTTGCCTTAGCCTCCTCTTTTCCATCTAGGGCCTTATGCGCGTGGTTATTTGCAAGACGCTATAGTATAGCGACCTACTGTTCCAACGCCTTCCTTTGTATTCCCTGGAGCCTCAGCTCCTCTATAAGTTCGGTTATAGGTATCTCGGCTAGGCTCTAGGTAGTTGCGGCTGTGAACTCCCTCTTAGTCTCTATCTTAAAGTATATAGGGTTCTCGTCATCTTCTGACTGTATTATAAGGCGGTCCCATTTACTCTTTATATCGTCTGAAAGCTCTGTCTCGCCATAGTATGGTTAGAGCTCCGGCGGCTTGAGTGACGCGTCTACGGGTTCCTCACGTGCTGCTAGTGTTGGGTTGGTAGCTATCTCTAGCGCGCTAGGCCTTAACGCGCTCCTTTTTGCTATAGTGTCTCTTTTGCTTTCTTAGGCAACTCTTGCTACTGAGATTATAATAAGGGTGATCCTTTTAATCTAATTACTGCAGTCTCTTCTTTTAGCTGCTTAATCTGCTGTCGCAATTACCTGCCTCAAGCAGGGCTTAGTGGGTTGGTTAGTCTGTAGTCGTGGTGGTAGAACTAGCTACGCGTTTGACCGTTGGACCTAGTATTATGTCGCCTCTATAGGCCAATTGGGGTAGACCTTAGTCTAATGTCACGGCTAGCTTCCTGTGGGAGCGGTCCGATAGATTAAGCAACAATGAGGGGCTATATTATGAATAGACTAAGGTAAGGGCTTGAAGAAAGGGGCGCGGTAGACGACTATGTATATGTTCGGTCGTCGGGGCAACGTTGGGGCAACGTTAATCCGTGACCGACGACGCCTTGATGGTAGCTATGTAGACGAACCGTCACATAAACCGCGCTATCCGCTAAAGGAACGGAACGTGTGCTTCTAATGGCATATATATAAAGGTGGTTATAAGAATTAACTCAATATATTTTAGATAAATAATCCCTGCCTGGACCCATAAATATAAATACTTATACCGGATACCATAGTAGAGGCTTTTAATATAAACTCGGGCCTTCGGAACTCGCTTGTCTCCTAAATTCGGTCGCTTAACCTAATCGGTCACCACTTTAATTTAAGCTATCTACACCTTATCAATTAAGGTTAATCACTTCTATATGCATAGATTTTGTCTCCTTTGTCTTTATACGTACCTCTTCCTTCTCTGCCTTACCTATAGCTTCTTTAACTAAATCTATAACTTCTCTCTTATTTTTTTTCTGTTTTTAAAGTTTTAAAGCTATAAGTATAAGCTATATATTTAATATACGTAGTAAGTCATTTAAATTATTAAAATACTTTTGTAAAGATGCTTTTGTCTTTTAATAATACGTAAGCCTAATATAGAGACTATTGTAGAATAGATATAAGCGACGATAATATATAACGAAGTATAATTATTAAGCTATGTATAAGAATCGCGTAATAAGCTAAGACGTTAATTAAGGAAAGAAAGTAGGAGATAGGAAGAAAAAAGGTATATATTATTACTTACTAAGTTAATAAGTATAAGGGATATTATTGCGGTTATCCTGAAACGCCCTTAAGGCGGACCTTAGGTAGCCCTTTAGATGGTTGTTAGTTACGTGCTAGAGGCATATGCCCGTAGTATATAGTTCTCCTTAATCCTAGAGGCCTTACCTCCTTAAGGATTCGTCTCCCTCCAATCTATCTTGTTCTATAATCGTGCCTTTATAGCCCTCTACCTACAAAGTCCTCTTATAAGAAGTGCCGAATTATATATAGGACTTATAATGGTACTAAAGCGTATCTTCTATTAGTTTCTACTATATTCTACGAGGTTTTACTATATTCTACTAACGGAGCAGGTAGAATATAGCAAAATTTTAGACGGTAGAAATAAGTGGACGTATATAAAGTATTATAGAGTGGACTTGTACTAGTACCCTCCTTTTAAACTCGAGCTCCTCTAAGACGAGGTTATAGTAGTTTTAGATAGAGTTTGTAAAAGTCTTTTACAGCTTATATAAGTTTTATAGAATATAGAGGTTTGTATAAGGGCTTAACTTGGTCTTTTTATTTTATAAGGTATATATATTAGTTTTTCTATTTATTATACCTAATATTGATAATCCTTTTAACACAGCACTTATTCTTACTATTTATTTTAACTAGTAGAGGAGGGTCTCTAAATATATTTAAGAAAGTCGTCTAGTACGAGAGGAGTAAGATAAAGGACTAACGTATAGAATACAAAATAGATTGTAACTATATTAGGGAGCTTTAGTTAGTAGATATAAAAATTAATACATTTTTTAATCTTATAAAGGCTAGAGTTCTTCTAATTAAGATTTTTAAAAGGTTAGTTTATATTTAGATTTCTTATATCTATCTAGATGAGATCGCCGGCTTAATAGGCCAGTACTAGGGTTTAGTTCTTATTTACTACGGCTTCGTAGACAGATTAAGCCTATATTATCTTATTAGTAAGAACTACTATAGTTGCTCTATTTTCTTTATAAATTTATATATTTTATTAACTTATAGACCGTAATAAGTAGAGTATAGAATATTACTTAAAGGTTTAAAATATATTTAAAAGCACTAGCTACAGTTAGCTAGGAATATAAAGACTTTAATAATTTCTGAAATAGAGTTATTTACAGTAAATTCGCCAATTATAGGCTAGTTCAAGTTAATCTGCTTATATTATGTATATAATATATATATCCAGATATACTATTCTATTATAGTATTTATACATTTTATTTAACTATCCGTTCCCAGGTAGTACGTAGTAAATAATAACGCTTTAACATAGAGTTAAGTATTTAGAATATAGAAATAAACTAACTACCTTTATTAGAGATAATCCTTTAAAGGAATTAGTGGAGTTTCTATATATAGTCTAGAAATAGCTAATTGATAGTAGATATTAATATTAAAGCATACAATTAAGTGATTTATTTTAGACAGTTAGTCTATAACTATTATAATTGTTATGGGACACCCCCGTGACACCTTATATACGTCCACCTGTTTCTACCGACTGAACAACCGAAGACTGACTACGAGACGGCAATCTGACAGCAATCTGCCGTATTCCGCCGCAATCTGCCGTCTCTACTGTTGGAGTTGCCAACTGGCAACTTTAAGGACCTCTAACTGCCGAATTCTGCTAAGTTTTACTAGAACCGCCACCTAAGCTCTACCCTGCCTGTGCGTAGCACAGTACCTGTTAACCTAGCAACTAAGTGAATGTTATGTACCCTTTTCCCCCTGTTTCCTACTTTCCTTTTCTTACGCAACGTCTTGACTTTATTATATAGTTTATGTATATAGCTTAATAATATCTACTTCGCTATATATTATTATCGCTTGTGCTCACTCTGTGATACTATATTACGTTAACCCTATATACCACCCTTTGAAATGCAGAACGACCCTAAAGCCCCTATAACAGCTATTGGCATTATGTCTGTACTCTAAAAATAATTAGTAGAAATATAGAAGTCCTTTATAGACGCCCTTATATAGAACTAAGCTACTTTAACTTAATAATAAGCCGAATAAGAAGCACGATACTAGCAATTAATTAAAGACCTCTAAGAAGAAATCTGTACCCTTAAGATGCCTATATTAGGGCCCTAAGACCGAACACTATTTCTGGAGATAAATACGCGGAATAAGAGCCTTAAACCTATAGTAGTTACTTACCCTAAACCAACTACTGTACTGTAACGATCTAAACAACTACTAGACCCTCTAATATTTACTAGTAAATAATAAGAACTCTAATTATTTTTAAGCCGGCTTAAAAATAAGCTAACTAGTAATGCTAACCGCTACTTAACTAAAGCTAATTAACTCTGCTATGCCCTAAGTTAATTAGGCGGAGATATAGCTAACCTTATTAAACCTCTTTAACTGAACTTAGTACTAAGCCTAATTGTACTTCTTAAAGCCATATATAGTGACCTAAACCGCTAAGCTACTGCTTAGAGAAAGATAAACTATATAACTTAAGGAATAAAAAGCTTCCTAGTATACTTCTCTAAATTTAACTGTTATGTAAAAGAAATAGGCTAGAATGACTCCATACTAATTAATAGCCTTATTAAATCCCTAAGCCCCAAACTAAAAACCTCCCTAATAGGTATAGACCTACTAGAAGCTCTTAACGCCTGCGTAAACGTTATTAATAAATAATATAATAATATACTACGCCTAACACTAAAGTCTGCTCCTTAATATAATATAACAAACCTATAAATATCTATTAAGTTATCATCTTAGCCTAAGCACCCTAACGCTATGGATATTAATACTAGAACCCTAGGATACGCCCTACTAAGGTCTTTTAAATAAGAATGACGCATTAAGCTAGGCCTCTGTTTTAAGTATAGAAGTAGCTCCTACTTCTCTAACTACTACTCTGTCCCTATACCCTAACGCGAATTATAAACGGCTAACACTAGTAGCTGTTTACCGCATTAATCCTCTAGTTACCGTCTCCAATCTCTACCTAGTTCCAGCCCCGCATCTAGTAAGTACTACTTATAAGGACGAAGCTATAACTAACACGCTATAAGAACTCCACCCTAATTGCCTCTAAAAGGAAGGTCCTGGAGCTAAGTCGCTCTCTAAAATAGCGCTACCTTAGGATCTCATTAAATGCTTTAGATGTTATAAACTCTAACTCTTAAGATTACAGCATAACCGTTAACTATCGTCTTTGGTAGAATAATTAATAGGTTAATACTTAAGTCCTAATTAATACAGGAGCTAGTAGCATAGGATTTATTAATAAGATCTTTATATAAGATAATGGTTTTACTCTAACCCCCCTTAACTGGCATATTAACGTATTTGGATTTAATAGTAAACGCACTATCTTAGGCCGTATTACCTACGTAGTATTCCTAAGACTTTAATACCTAAACCATAAAAAACTAATTAAGCTTTTTATTACCACTCTAGGTTACTTAGTAATACTTAAACAACCTTAGATAAAGCTATATAAGGTAATCATTAATTGGGACAACCTTAAGCTTTTATTTACCGCCTCCTGTTACAAACAGAAGTGCCTTATAACTTACTGCTTAGACCCTAAACCAAAATCTAAAAAATCTACTAGGATCTATTAGTTTAAAATTTCCACTAATATTTACCCTATACCTAAAAAGTCTACCTAATTCCACTAAGAACCTAAAAATTACACTAAACCATATAAACTAACCCTAACTACTGTACTACCCCAAACTAAGCAGAAGCCTAAACTTAAGCTTAATATATAAAAGTACTAGAAGAACTAGTATTCTACTATAAAAAGGATACTTAAAGAACCTAAACCTAAATTTAATACTAACTCCGTACCTAATACTGAACCTAAAGTTAAATAAGAAACAGTAGATAATTAAAAGGAAGTTGCTAGCTAGTAACTTACTCCCCTTTTTATAGATATTTATATAATTGGAGCTACCCCGTTAGTATAACTTGCTAGGAAACCTAAATATACAATCTTCGCCGTTATAATAGCCGATATTAAAAAGGCCCTAGCACTAAAGAAGTATACTAACCCTGCCATAAAAGTACTAGTATGCTATTATAAGCATCTAGAAGTATTTTTATAAAAGAAAGCTAATAAGTTAGTAGAGCACCAACTATATAACCATAAAATTGTACTTAAAGAAGGAAAATAACTAGGATTTAGACCCTTATATAGAATGTCCTAAAATAAACTCTAAGTATTGCGGAAGTACTTAGACGAACACCTAAGTAAAGGATTTATTAGAGTAAGCTCTTTACCTATAGCTATACCTATAATCTTTATTAAGAAACCTAGCGGTGGTCTGCGCTTCTATATGGACTACTAAGCTCTTAACGCTATTACTATTAAGAATTAGTACCCGCTCCTGTTAATTTAAGAGACACTAAACCAATTAAGTAAGGCTTACTACTATATAAAACTCAACCTTATCCACGCATTTAACCGCCTCTATATTATAAAAGGAGATAAATAGCTTATAGCATTCCGTACTAGATACGGACTATTTAAATACTTAATAACACCGTTTAGCCTTATAAATACCCCAAGTTTATTCTAATACTTTGTAAATAATACCTTATAACCTTACCTGGACGTTTTCTATACTGCTTATATTAACGACATTTTAGTATATAGCAATAACCTAGCTAAATATAAGAAACACGTTAACCTTATCTTAGAAGCCCTATATAGAGCTAGACTATAATTAGATATAGATAAATGTAAGTTCCATAAAACGGAAGTTTTATACCTTAGACTTATTATCTCTATAGACAGCATATAAATGGACCCAAAGAAGATTAAAGTAATTGTAAACTAGCAAGAACCTAAGAACATTAAGGATATAAGAGCCTTTATAGGATTTGCTAATTTTTATTAATAGTTTATTAATAACTTCTCTGCCCTGGTTTTACCTCTTATAGCTCTAACCTAAAAGGACAAAGCCTTTATCTTTAATAAGGAATGTAAGAAGGCCTTTACTTATCTAAAAGTTATGTTTACTACCGCACCTATACTTTAACACTTTAACCCAAACTAAAAGAGTGTTATAGAAGCTAACTTATCTAACTATATTACTAGAGGCATTCTGTCTTAGTATAATAAAGAAGGGGTACTATACCCTATAGTATACTTCTTAAAACGACTAAGTCTAGCCAAATATAACTACGAGATCTACAATAAAGAATTGTTGGCCATTATTAGATATTTTAAATAATAGTGACCTAAACTAAAAGGTGCTGGATTTCCAATTAAGGTCCTTAGTAACTATAAGAATTTACAGTACTTTATAACCACGAAATAGCTAAGTTATTATTAAGCCTATTAGTTAGAATATCTGTCTTAATTCCAATTCTTAATTACGTACTACCTAGGCGTTTAAGGTCAAAAACCTAATACCCTAACTCGACGTTTATAAGATATAACAGTATAGGAAGAAGCGCACGCCTACCATAAATAAACCCTACTTTGTTCTAAATTATTTAATCCCCTAGCTGAAGACCTTATAGTACACGTCCTTAAAATAACTGATTAATTAATTAAACAGATTATAATTAATAAATACCCAAACAACGAGTTTATCCAAGAGACACTTAAGCTAATTTAAAATGGCGTTAAACGCTCCAAAAAGATCTCTCTAAGTGAATATAAAGTTCGCGGAGACCGCTTATACTACTAAAACCGCCTAGTTGTCCTTAATTACGATAAACTTAAGCTTAAGCTTCTTAAATACGTATACGACCTACTAGTAGCTAGCTACCCAGGCTAAGGAAAAACCCTAGAGCTACTCTAATAGGAGTACTACTGGCTAAACATGTATAATATAACACGAAGGTATATCTCTAGCTGCTATACCTACCGACAAGCTAAAGCTTTATATAAGACATACAATGGCTTTCTAAAGCCACTACCTGTTCCGGACTAAAGATGGAAGGATATCTTAATTGACTTTATTATTAATCTCCCTAAAAGTAAAGGCTGCACGAACATTATAGTAGTTATAGACTAACTATCTAAGATAAGACACTTAATCGCCTACCCTAATATATTAGTACCTACCGTTACCCAACTGTTCCTGGATTATATATAGAAACTCTATAGACTCCCCAAAATAATTGTCTCTAATAAAGGCCGCCAGTTTATCTTAGCGTTTTAGAAAGAACTAACTACCCAACTCCGCATTAAAGCACTGTTGTCTACGGCATATTACCTAGAAACGGATGGTTAAACGGAACGTATAAATGCTATAATAGAACAGTATATTTGGATATATACGTCATATCTATAGAACGACTAGATAAACTGGCTTGTATTTGCTAAGTTTACTATAAATAACTCTATTTTAGAAACTATAAAGGTTTCCCCATTCCTGGCTAATTACGGCTAGCACCTATAAATGGGTTTTAAACCCTTTAGTAATATTCCTTGTCTAGCTTATTAGGCCTTATAAGTTGCAGAAGTAAACGAATTTATAAAGAAGATAGAAGAACTATAGGAGTTCCTTACTAATGAAATAATATGGGCCCAGTCTGTTTATAAAGCCGCAGCAAATAAGAACCGAACCCTAGCACCAGCTTACTAAATTAGTAACTTTGTCTGGCTAAACGTAAGAAATCTGAACACAAAACAACTTACTAAGAAACTTAATTGGAAGAACGCTGGCCCTTATAAGGTTGAAAAAGTTGTCTCTCCTTATACCTACCAACTAAAGCTCCCTAATATGGTTAAAATCCACCCTATATTTTATACATTAGTCCTCCACCCTGCTGCCCCTATATTAGATGCCCTGCCTGGACAAATCCAAGACCCTCCCCTACTAGTTAAAGTAGATAGTGAGGATGAGTACCTTATTAAAAGAGTTAATAACATTAAGTATAATAAACGGAAACGCAAATATATATACCTTATAAAATGGAGAGGTTTTACTGAACCCTTATGGGAACCTGCTGACTCTGTAGAACTTATATAAGCCGTAGAAGACTTTTATAAACTCTACTTAGAACTACCACAGCCCTATCTTGCAAATGCTTAAGTTTAAAGGGGGGGTACTATTACAGGACACCCCTGTGACACCTTATATATATCCACCTGTTTCCACTAACTGAATAACTAAAGACTAACCACAAGACAGCAATCTGACAGCAATCTGCCGTATTCCGCCGCAATCTGCTATCTTTACTATTGGAGTTACTAACTGGTAACTTTAAGGACCTCTAACTGCCAAATTCTACTAAGTTCTACTAGAACCGCCACCTAAGCTCTACCCTGCCTGTGTGTAGTATAGTACCTATTAACCTAGCAACTAAGCGAACGTTATATACCCTTTTTCCCCTATTTCCTACTTTTCTTTCCTTACGTAACGTCTTGACTTTATTATACAGTTTATATATATAGCTTAATAATATCTACTTCGCTATATATTATTATCGCTTATGCTCACTCCGTAACAATAATATTTATATAGCTTTTACTTATAGAGAGTTTAATAACAAAATTAATTGAGATATCTTTCTATCTTCGGTCTAAGATAGGTAGTAGTTTTAGCCTATTAATAGATATAGTAACTAATAATATATCTTTATATTATATTATATATATTCGGCTAGTAATACGTCTAGTAAAGTAGTTATAAAGTCTTTCCTTAATCTAAATAGCTGGGTACTAGTAGATTATATATATATTTAAGGAGCTTAAGCTTAAGTTCGTTATACTTAGGTATAGCTAGATAGTTTTAGTAGTATAGGCAGTCTCCGCGAGCTTAATACCTATTAGGAAAATCTTTTTAAAATATCCAAGGCTGCCTTATATTACTTAAAATATCTTTTAAATAAACTTATTATTTAGATATTCGTTAACTATAATATATTTAATCGATTAATTAGCTATTTTAAAGACGTATACTATAAGATCTTTAGAAGGGAGTTTAAATAGTTTAAGGTAAAGTAGGGTCTAATTATAGTAAGAGTGCGCTTCTTCTTATACTTACATATCTTATATATATTAGATTAGTATTAATAACTTAGTTAATTAAGGCGAGAAGGTTATATGCAAGCCTATACAATTAGATTGTCTATTAATAAGGATCTAAAACTAAAGAAACAAAAAGAGAAAAATAGTAGCGCCACTCAAATTTATATCGATCCTCTAGTTATATAATCGTAATTTGCCATAATCTGCCGTTTTCTACTAGTACTATAACATTAACCTCCCTTTTAAAAAAGCCTGCTCTTAGGTTTTATATATCCGTATTATATTTATAGGGCGTTATTATCTTTATACACTAATAGCTTAGTATTCTATTTATTTGTCTAAGTACTTTAGAAGTCCGGATACGTTAGGATATTAATTATAAAACTCTTTAAACTTCTAGAAGTAGCTTATAAAGTTTTAGACAAAGTACTAAATTAAGTCTAAATCGTAGCCCTTCTCTTAAATATGGTATTTTAGCGTTCTACGTACTAGTTTATAGGCTAGTATTTTGTTAAATTCCTATTTATTATCGCTATTAACTTAAATTCGTAGGGGAGGCCTATTCTTTTGTCTAAGTAATAGGTTATTTATAGCTTTCTATAGCTTACAGTCCTTTTTAAAAAAAATCGGTAAAAATTGCCAAGCCGCAGCGGCGCGCATTACCCCTCTATTAAAATAATATATCTCTTATAGCTTTACTAATATAACTCTTTATTTTATAAATAGGGATCTTTTTTTTGCTCTATTTTAGAGCTATGAAATAGGCCTCTATATATATAAATTGGACTAATATTGGTGAAATTATATAAAGTGCTTTGCAATGGCTAAAAAACTTAAATTAAGGTTCTGCGATAACTAATCTAATCCCTCTGCTCTAAAAATAGTAAACCCCCCCTCTCAACTCTACTAAAACAACTCTAAATTATATAAAGACTTATTTATATAATTAGGAATTATATTAGTAGGACTATTAGAAGTATATTGTTTTAATAAGGGGGTAATATACGCTGCTCCGGCTTGGCGATTTTAAAACAACTATATAAGGTAATAAAATAAAATAAACTTTTATTAAGTATAGGAGCTTTATTCTATATAAGTTACCTATTTTTTTTTAAAGATTTTATATATTCTTGCTATTTAGCAATCTAGATTATAGTTAGACTATTTTTTTTTCTAGTTCCTTATTATAACCTTATAAGGGGACTTTATAGATAGGGGGCTATAAGAATACAATTATAGAATAGGATAGATTGGTAAGAGAGACGAATTCTTAAGGAGGTAAGGCCTCTAAAATTGTGGAGACTATATACTACGGGCACGTACCTCTAGCATATAATTGGCGACCATCTAAGGGGCGTTTAGAGGTTCTCCTAAGGGCAGCCTAAAGTAACTGTAATAATATCCCTTATATTACCCCCCCCTCTTACAGTTAGCCCCTAATAGCTATTACCTTATAATAGGGAGATTATAAGGGCTTATCCCAAAGGGGTTTAGGGAGATATTAGAGAAATATTAGTATGCTGCTATATATTATCTATCTAACCCCTACTTTAAACTTCTAAAAAACCTTAATAAAGAAAAAACATAACTAGAAAAAAGACATAAAAAGTACTAAGAGACTTATTAAAAGCCTACTAAAAGTATACTAGTAACTCCCTAGGCTAATATAGGGATTTTTATATAACTTTATTTTTAAGTCTTTATACCAGTCTATAATTAATTACAAATACCGCCACTATTAAATCTGCATGGACGATGCGAAGGGACTTTATAGTGTTAATGCTTAGCCTAGATATTAGTGGTGCCTACAACAATGTACCCCATAAGCGCCTCCTATACATCCTTAGGGCAAAGGGCTTCCTAAAATAGATTATATAATTTGTTTAAGGGTTTATACGCTAGAAAGAAACATTGCTAGTCTTTAGCGGATACCAAAGCCCCCCTATTGTAGTTACTACAGAAATACTACAAGGATCACCCCTCTTGCCTATACTCTTCCTTTTCTTTATAAGCAACCTACTTAAGTCCTTTAATGAAGGGGCGACCTAGGGGATAGGCTTTGTTAACGATATAAACCTAATTATATATAGGCTAACGGCCGCAGAGAACTGCAGAATATTAGAGAAAGCCTATAACACCTACATAGAATAGGCAAGATGATATAGAGTCTAATTCTTACCAGAGAAATACCAGCTAATTTATTTTATAAGAAAACGCAACTAACCTGCAGATCTCTAGTATATAATCTATATTTAAGGCTTTAGGGGCTAACCAGTTTAAGGCCTAAGGGTATTAAGAGTATAGGTAGACAGTAAGCTTTGGTGGAGCGTATATATATTATAAGCAGCCCATAAGGGCCAAGCGCAGTATATTATAATGTCCAGAATCATTAATTCTATATAGGGTCTATACTTTTAGAGGTTACGCCTGCTATATATAGCAGTTGTCCGGCTAACCATAATATATAGATCCAGTGTTTGGGCCATAAGAGAAACCAAGAAAGGCCCCCCTAAATTACTCCTTAAACCACTTTAAAAGGTCTAAACAGCCTGCCTCTAGAGCATAACAGGCGGGTATAAACGGACGGCTACAGTACTGCTTAAGAAGGAAGCTAATACCTCCCCCCTATAATTATATATTAAGGCCACGGCAATATAAAGGGTGTAAAAGAAGCGCAACTCTAATATTATAAAGTATATTAAGACACGCCTAAACAAACTATAGAGGGACCTAGGGTGCCCTATATGAGAGCTAACTAATAACCCTAAAGTAGGGAAGATATATTAGAGAAATAGGTAGAAAAAGCAGAAGAAGAATAGTACCGTATTAGGGCCCAGGCCTATATAGAGGAGGAAGGGAAATGTATAAGAGACTAATAAAAATAATAGCAAGAGAGAGAAAGGAGCTAAAGTAGAGCATAAATAAGTACTAGAAAACTATCCACTATAATATAATACTGGTTAGACTAACACTAGAGAGGTATATAGGAGTTAAAGGTATAGAGGCTGTCTTAGGCAAGAGGAACCTAGGCTGTAGTATAGTTAATACTATAGGGGGTAAATACCTAAGGGTTTTAAGAAGGCCTAACAAAGGCAGAAAATATAATAGCAATACTCCTAAGAATAGAAATAATAGGACTAAAAGACTGGCTCTACTAGGTAGGTATCCTAGTAGGTAGCCTAAGATGTAAATATAGCTGGCTAAGACAGATACCAAAACATATAATACTATTATGCCCCTTACGCACCGACAAAGAAGTAATGCTCTTAGTAGCTAGTATAGAGAACTATAATACACTGCTCTTAATATAAAAAGGTCTTAAGGCGGTTACCTAGTAGCTTATTAGCTAAAATATACTAGACCAGTTCCGGGTTGCAAAGGAAATAGTAATAAAAGGTAAAGGGGTGAGTACTAGGCACCTGCTAATAACCCTATAGTAGTAGAGTTAAGTTTATAGTACTAGCGCGTCCGTAGGCTTGTTATGGTAGCAGTAGTTCCCAAAGAGGTTAAAAAGTAAGGTAGTAGAGCACTATAGGTAACTCGTAGGCGCTTTATAGGCGGGTCCTAAAAGGTAGGGAGATAGATTATAGGGTTTTCTTATATAGAGTTTTCTTCCTATATATATATAAGGAGTAGTCCGTATAGTCCCAATAGGGATCTAAATTGGATATTAAGCAATAAATTATTATTATTATTATTATTAATTAATTACAAATATTATAGGCAATTTAGTATTCTAGTATAGTTCTGTAAAACCTTTTAGTATAGGATTTAATATATAGAGCCTTGGCTTGCCGTCGTCTTTAACTATTAAAATATAATCTGTAATCCTTTCTTATAATCCCCTATATTACTAATATATTACTTCTACATTTGCCCTTAGGCCCTTACATACAGTTAAGGTATTAATTAGTTAGTTAAAAAGACTTATATCTTAAGATTTGGCATATATGCTTTTAAATTTAGTAGTTTTATACTATATTTTTAGCGTAGCTCTACTACCTAGTAAATAGAAGGGATACTTTATAATAGCGCCTCTAGCTATTATACGGTTGTTAAAAACGTCTATAACATTATTCTTTAATACCATAGTATTATTTAGGTCTAATTTAACCTATATATATTTATAATTAATATCTTAATTGCTTTCCCCGGCCGCGTAATTAATTTTTATAAAGAAGTAATGGCCAAATAGCTTATATACGTATTTCCTTTCTTCTAAATTGCGCTATTATAGCGGAGTTATATTAGTAAAGTTACGGGTATTTACCAAAAGGGTATTGGAAGGTAAAGTATAGAGATACCTTACTTGCCAAGCTACTCCTTTTCCTTAACACCTTACTTTCCATTATTAACCTTTATCCAATTTTAGACGTATCTTTAATATATTATTAAGATTTTCTTCTTTTCTATTATTAATTTAATATATCTCTTTGTTCTCCTACTAACTACTTTTTTAAGCCAATTTTATAGTATATTCTAGCCCTACCACTATATATAGAACCCTAACCTCCGCTAACCTATAACTAGTGCTAGTCCTACCTAAATAATTTTGCCTATACGTCTTTAAAAGACCAAAAATCTAATAAAAGGATTCCAAAGGCTTATAATAAGACTTACTGCGTAAGGTCTAATACCTTTAGTCCTTATAATTAATACATATATACTAAAAGCAGCAGTTACGTTAAGGTAAGCTTTCCTATCCTTAATAGGTTTCTATTCCTAACTTTAGGCTTTAAATAACCTAGGCCTAAGTGGCGACGTTCCTTTAATATTCTTAACTACTACATCGCCTAGGCTCTCTCTTATTTTAGCGCTAATGCTAAGCATTTAAGTTAAATTTAAGACTATACTACAGCTATTTATACCGCCTATAATTCCTAGTAAGCTAGCCAGTAACGCCTAATAAGGGAGTAAGGTTAGTATACTAAAGATAGGGTAAAGGATAGGGGTAATAAGAAGAAGGTCGCCGTCTACTATAAAAAGGAGTTTGCGTATACTTGTTAAGTTTTAAAAGAGCATAATATAATACGGTATTAGATAAGTTACCCTTTAGGTACCTAGCAGATAGGTAACTAATAGTTACTGTAGTAAGGTCTCGGTAGTTCCGGACTATATTAGCCAGCTAATATCTCTATTTATTCTAGGCTTAAGCGTATCTTTATTAACTATAAACTAACGCCCTAAGAGCTTTATTAGTACTAGTTTGGACCTAATATTAGTATTAAGCGTTTAAGAATCTCTGCTCTAGCTATATCTTAATATCCTACCCCTATTTTTATACCTACTTATATACCTATAAAGGGATCTTATTCCTGTTAACCATCCCTTAAAGGGCTAATAGATACTAACCCTAATCCTAAGGATAAAGTATAGTAGCTTTTTAGATTAGGAATTTAAGATTTATTTTTATATATAGTAGTAATTAAGGACCTTAATTAGGTGCTTAGGAAGGCCTTAGAAGGCTTTTAGGAAGGGTTTAGAAGCCGTAAAAACAAAGTTTTTAGTATTGATTAATTAATAAGAATGCAATTCTAGCAAAATGCCCTATTAATTCTATACTATATATATAAAAAGGCTAAGGACCTATCCTGCCTTAAGCTATAGCCTTAATCCTTATAGTTTCCGGAGCCTATTTATTCTATATCCAATTTAACCTATTTACTCTTTCTATAAGCTTTCTTTATAGATCGCAATAATACTATAGTATTTGAGCGCTTTTTGTAATTTATAGATTACGGACCTTGGTCCTAATATTCTTTTAAAATATCTTTATAATAATTAAGGTAATCCTCTAGTTCTTATATAGAGTCTTTAACGGGCTAGCCTAACTATTTAACTTTATATTAAAGCTTATTCTTAACAGACTTATAGCATAGTATAGCTTTAACCTTATACCGTTCACCCACTACCTTAAGGTATTTAATTAGGCCTAAACGGAAGTTCTTTTCCGGCAGTGGTCTATGCTATAGCTCTAGTAGGTTAATATAAAATACTAAATATATATAAGCTATAGATGGGGGTAGCTAGAGATAGTAGGCTAACTTACTAATTTATTTCTTAACTTGGAAAGGACCTAGGTATCTTATATTAAGCTTTTTTAATAGTGAATAGGTCTTAATATTTATTAAACGTAATAAAACCTTATTACCTACTCCAAAATGCTTATCCTAGTACTTATAGTTATGCTAAAGTCTCTACTATTCTTAGGTATTTTATAGGCTCTACTTCGCATACTTTTATTACTCCTCCTATTTTTAAAGGTACCCTTATACTCTTTAGTAAATATCCTTAAACTTCCTAATAGGATCCTATAATTAATTATACGGCCTTAGCTAGTAATTACCGAGTATACTATTAAACCTAAATAATTAGACGCCATAGGCAATCTAGATTAGTATATACTTATATAATGCGTGTTACTTTAAATTGTAACCTTACTCTGCGTATAGAAGTAGCTTCTACTAGTTATCTTACTAGTAGTTTAAATATATTTATAGGTAAGACTCTAATTCCTAGTTCTAGCGTTCCGTTTACCTATCCGTTCATAAACAGAAACCTATATTATAATAGTAGCCTATCTTTAAATAGAAGTATAAATTTAACTAATACTAGCTTATAAAGACGCTACCCCTATTAGTAATAATAGAGTACGGCTAATCTACTTTAAGAAAGCATTTCTTTTTAATTAGGCTAGTAAGCGCTTATATATTAATTGCCTTATTAATAAAAAGGTATTAGATGTACTTTAAAAACCTATTAATAAGTACTAGGACTAAATCATATATTCGCCTTTACTTATCCTTTAATAGCGGAAGATCTGTAATAAAATCCATAGCGTAATATTGCTATAGTTTACTAGCGGGAGAAACCGATTTAAGTAGACCCTATAGCTTATGCCTTTAGATTTTATATACTTAATACTTTTTATAGTAGCTAATATACTCCTTTACTCCCTACTTAAGCTTTAGCTAATAGTATTTACATTAAAGTAATTCTACTGTCTTAACTTAACCATAGTGGCCGCCTAGAGGATTATTATAATTCTTTATAAGAATTTTCTATTATAGATTTACTTTTTATAGCACCTAAACCTTACTATTTTTATATAGTAGGCCTATTAAGTCTAGTTCCTAATTTTAGCGCCTTATAGCTTCCTTTTTGTTATATTTCCAATCTACTTCTATATTAAAGATAGTATAAAAGGCATCCCTCTATTATACCCTATAGATAAGGTCTGTTAACCTTTTAGATAGTTCTTAAGTAAAAGCTATTTTGCCTTATACTACTCTAAGTATAAAACTAAATAGTATTATAGATCTTATAACTTCTTAGTACGCGTATATTAGGAAGGCCGCTATAAGGCTAAAGTCCTTTAGTCTTTTATAGGGCTCTAAGTTCTAATTACTTTATAGCTTTACTATTAGCTTAAGGGGATAGCTTAGCAATTAGAGGTGACGTATTATTAGGTTCTAAGAGTATATTAAGGACGTCCTATCTAGGTATATTCGGACCCTTATTAGCAATAGACTGGGTATTAGCTAGAATATTAGTAGAAGCCAATAGGATTTATACCGCCTAAAACTTAATATATAGAGCTATAGGTACTTAAGCATTCTATACCTAGAGCTTATTCTATAATATAGGGTGTAAAATATATATTATCTATTTTTCTTCTCCTATTTTGAAGCCTTTAGCATAATCTAGCTATTATAACAGTTTATTAGCAGGGTTATTTTCCTCTGGCTTATGTTTAATCTTAAAATTAAATTATATAAGCTTCTGTTCGTACTAACTTAATAGCACGAGTGAGTCGTATCCACGGGCACGAAATACATGTAGTATCATATACTTGTTTAGATGGTGACTTGTCTCTTATATTAAAGCAGACTACGTGGTCTATATACTGATGCGACCTCCCCCTAATTAGTCAGTGCTTTAGGGGTGCACTAGACGCGTAAGCGGGTGGTTAGTACACCGAACGCGTAAACGCGTAGTTGGTGTACCGTACGCGTAAGCACGCGTTCGGTATAACAGGTGCTGTAATTATACACTGGCGGTACTTGAAAAATGAAACCACCTATATATAGCCTCCGTAATTGTTTTAATAGAACTGTAAAACATAAAAGAAATATATAAAAAATCCCTCCTAAGGTGCCTTCTAAGCTGCCTTCCAGACAGTGCTTTGAGCTGGCCGTAAGTCCTGCTTAAGGTCCGTAAAGTAAACTATACGGCCTTCCAACGGGCCGTAATAGAACCGTATGGCCTTCCAACAGGCCGCAAATAAACCATAAGTGCTCCGTTAGTTGCGTTCCACCTATTCTATAACCTTTAGATTAAGCTTATTTGTGTTAATTAGGGTTTTTAAAGCTTAACACGGCTTTACCTTAGTTATGGCGTCTATTAGGTTGTCTCCGCTGCTAATCCATTTAACCTCCGTAATCTCACGTCGTTTATAGGCCTGACGTAAGCATATTAGGTCAACCATGAGCCTCTTCTCTTGTGTCATACCTAGTTTAACTAGGCAGTCATAAAGGGACTTTAAATTGGTGCATAAAACTAGGGGTAACTGCTCCAGTTATAGAATCTTCTAGACCGTTGATTTGATTGCGGCTGCTATATTAAATCCATAAGCTAGTGCATATAGTTTAGAAGCTAGTATACTACGGGTTACTCATTTACACTTAATTAAAGACTAGTGCGGTATATTTACGTCCTAATTGCGGTCCGTAAGTACAATTATAAAGCCAATTTGTGATAATAGGTCTTTATTATTAGCAAAGGAGGCGTCCGTAAATGCTAGTAAGCTAAGGGAACTTAGGTCTAGTGGTATAAAAGTAAGTCCCCTTGCTACATTATTAATTTGCCACTAAATGTGCTTATTAAGCTACTTAATATTTTCTTCTTACGGATCTACTACCTAGGCCGCAAAGGACAAGTTGTAGGTAGATTCGGGTTGGCAAACTATGGCAATATAGGCGCCTCTTACACGCTGTGCAGCGTATTGGTCCTTTATATTTACGGTCTTATAGGTCTCTCCGCGGGAACTAGTAAGGTTCATAGGCTTTGCTATAATAAGCTTTAGGTTTTAAGCTTAGCGTTCCTAGGTTAGCTAGATTAAGTTGCCCTTTTATATAATTAAGCCTCTGTTAAACTTAATTGGAGTCTACTTAGTTAACTACTTTTACAGCTTTGCTAGGAACTTAGCTTCTTGCAGTTTAGTCTCTTTAGCGTCCACAAATGTCCGGTCTGCTAAGAAGAGGGTATTGTCTGTTTAGAGTCTAACAATACCAAGGCCGTTTAATGGGCTGTATAGGAGGCAGGGGTTATAGGTCAACTATTCCATTTTAAGTTTACTAATATGGTGCTAGTGGTATATCTTAAACTAATGGTTTCCAGCTTCTAGTACTCCGTAAAGAGGTTTTATAACCTATAAAATTGTTCCTGGTTATAGGTTAAGCTTATAGGGTAGTTATATAAAGATATCCCTACTTAGGTAAGTATTAGACTGCACGTAGGCTTATAAGATATCCCGTAAGTAAAGGGCTACGGATTTAGTTTGCTGTAGTCCAGGCATAAGTGTAAGTATAATCCGTTAACTGACCTATTAAATTGTAGGCGATTGCGTAAGGACTAGGTCCTTTCCCTAGTCGTTATAAACTTATATAATAAGCCTTAATTTCTCAAAGGCTTTATTAGTACTAGGGTGCTTAATCTCGTTAACAAAGCATAAGTTGAATATACAGACGCCTTGCAGAACGTCTCTCTCTATTATAATTGCAAAGACACCCTTTTTAAGTAGTCCGTTGATCTCTTTACGCCGTGAGTCCGTAAAAGGGGTTTCCTGTACTAGAACTAATATATCTGCAGGCGGAGATTGCTTTGCGGATATGCCTGCGGAGGTTAGGTGGTTCTCCGTTATGGGATTCTTATAGGGGCGTCCTCGGCCACGCTTTATAGCAGGTTTAGTAGGTTTAGTGGGTTTCTAGGGGACCTCTAGGGTAGGCAAGGGTGCCTCTAGTTTATCTAATTTGGCAGTCGCTTCTGGTTTATCTAGTTCGGCAATTGCTTCTAGTTCATCTGGCTTAACGTCATGGGTGTTTTCGGGCCGAAAGTAGGGTTTTACGGACGTGCTTCTAAAGCTAGTTGGCCCGCTAGGAAGCTATATATAGCACATCTCGTTTTCTACGGCTAGTAGATGGTAAAGTCCATTCTAACTGCCGCTTTTACGCCATATAAGGACTTTAGAGTTAAGCGGGAGGTTGTGTATTAAGGTTGTATTAGGTCCGTTGCGGTAGTATAGGGCGTTATTAATAGTTTATTTAGCCCGTAATTTAACTATTTTAGCTATTGCCTTCCGTATTACAGCTGCTCATTCTGTAATAGACGGGGTAGGGGGGCCTAGGTTGCTTATCCTTAGGTAGGCTCTGTAAACTAAGAGGGTAGGTACTAGTCCGTTAGGGCTAGCGGTATTGTTAATAGCTTTTACAGCTATCTATAAAGCCAGTTCCTTTTAGATGTCCTTACACTCGTCCATAATAATCTAATAAGCTCTCCGTAGAGCTGGGTAAGCTTGCTTAATAAGCCCAACGGACTAATACGCCTTAACTAGAACAGCTTTTGTTAATATAGCCATAGCTATAGCATACTGCTGGAATTCCTTGCTAATAAAGTTCCTACCAGCGTTATAGGTGATATACTTAGGAGGTCTAACGCACGTGTCAATCCAGTAGGTCCGTAAAATATCCCAAGTGTGCTTTACGGATATATTTTACAACTAATAGGCGGCTTGGTAGCGGGTTACCTCGTTAATTATATATAATACTGGGCTGCTGTTAATATACATAATGTCTACATACACTAAGTGGTTGAAGTTAAGGTCCTTATAAAGGGTGAACTTAAATCGGCCTAGGGAACGTCCGTATTTCTGGCAAAAGGAGTAGTATTTGGTTAGGTAATTAACTGCCTTTCTATTAACGTCGTCGTGTCTAGAGCGTTTAAGGACTCTATATAGCTTTTCGGCTAACAGGTGGCCGAAACAGCGGTGCAGACGGTGGATCTCCATACTGGTAAGGTAGCACGGGTTATAGTCAAAAGATTCCTAAATATAGGTCTGTAAAGTCTCTCCCTATATAAGGAATAGGTGTCCAAATTGTTGTATAATTAGTAGGGTAACATGCTTGCTTCCTAGGGCAGTTATAGGGCCGATTAAGGTGTCTGTAATATTGTTATAGTAAACCTATAACCTGTCCATGTCCGCAAGGCAAAGTAAGAAAGGGGTGTCTGCTTTTACTATATGGAAGTTAACTAGACCAATTGGGGTCTTAACTGCAACTAATTTAATTAATATAGTTAAGCCAATGCCGAATTGGACGTTTACGGCCCCAGTTTGCATAGTATTAATATCCGTATTATCATTTGCGGTGGTTCTATATGCAAGGTATTGTCCGTAACCTACAGTAGACTTCTTAAAGGCGCCTATATCAATTATAACACCGTAGAATTCCTTGGGGGTATAGCGTTCTGTGGTAATATATGCAAATAGGTCCTGCTTATGATCTATAACGTCTGTAACAGGGGTGCTTGCGGAATGGTTTTTAGGTGTAACTAAGTGTATAAAGGAATGGTCGGCTAATACGGTTGTAATATTAAAGGCTTGGCTGTCCGTAAAAGGTCTAAAAGTAGTTAGGAACGTCTCTAAGGTCTTCTGTTCCTAGTTATCTAGGTTAAAGTTAATTATAAGGGCTTCTATTAACTTATTAGGGGGCTCCTCTTCTTCCTCTCCTTTGTATTCTAAGATAAACTGGCTAATCCGTTTATTAAATCTCTTCTTAGACCTATTACGTTCTTCCTAGGTATGCCTTGTAGACCAATATCCTTCCTTACTACACACGAAGCATTTCTAGCTTGTTCGTCTATGGGGGTATACTTTTGTATAGGAGTTACTGCGGGGGTTACAGGTGGGACTTGGTCGGTATGGGTGCTGCTAGCGGTAACGGTGGTCCGTAAAGTAGACGTCTAAGTCTGTCTGCGGATATTAAATATCTGTGGCGAAGGCTTAAGTGCTACCTAGTGGGTTTAAGACTTTGTACGTTATAATAGAGGAGTATAGGTTATTAATGAGGCCAGCTAAGGTGTCTATAGGCTTATAATAGGCGTACTTGCAGGGCTCTACTTCCTAGCAAGCCGTAATAAGTTTATTGTGCAGGAAGTCATCTGTTTGAAGCTTAGCGTTAAGGCCGTGCTGTAGGTGCCGGAGGTCATTAATAAGGATTTACAGACACTTTATAGTTAATTTTTTAGTGTTCTTATTGATTATGGTCCGTAGCTTGGTTGCATTCCATTAGGTAAGGATATTACGCCTATATTCCGGTCCTTTAAAGTAGTTGCGGGTAGCTTCGCATAGCTTATTAAAGGGGATACCAAGGGGGTTGCTCTTAAGGTTGGTGTAGTAGTGGTTAAGTGCTAGGCCGCGCAGCATGGTAGAGTAGGCTTGGCTAAACTCTTATTTAGGAATATTAGCCTTCTGGCAGAGGTCTATAAAGATGGTTAGTTTAAAGTCAAAATTATCATTTTTACTGCTGTACTTAGATTCATCGGTATAGAGCTTAGCTAGGTTAGCTAGCTCCTTGCTATAGGTCTTTACTTAGGTAGATTGCGGATCTATAACTTATAGATTTGTGGCTTGCGGATATATAGCTTGCGGATCTGTAACTTAAATAGTAGGGGTAATTTAGTCCATATTTTGGTTTACAGGGGTGTTATAATCCGTAACTTAAGAGTAGGGTGTATTTTGGCCAATAAGGTCGAGTCTAAAGCCGCTTAGGTTTATAGGACGAATTTGATTAAATAGGTTAGGTATAAGGCCAGCAATTATATTAAGTTTAGAAGAAGTAAAGAGTTCCTTAGTTTTTTAGAACTGGTCTAGGATTTCCTCTTTAGTCCATTCTGTTTGGTCCTTCTTGTGTATTGTGTTGTATAAGGACTATGCAATAGTAACTTATTTATTCCTTTTAACCCATATACCTTGGTTATGTAAAAGGGTTCGTAGTTTACGGATAGTAACAGGGTTATAGGTCTTAAAAATAGCTTCCATAAAGTCCGTAAAGTCTTCCTAGTATTACTTCTACAGGTCGTCATTTATAAGCTTAAAGTATTTGTATTTAAGGATTTTGAAACTAATATAGTTGTTAACGTTGTTTATAGACGTAACGTTAACTCCTTGTCTCCACTTCTTTTAACCTTCGCTGACTTGCTTGCTAATGTCTGCTATACTATAGTGTAGTGTAGTGCGTAGCGGGTGGTAGCAGCTTATAACGGATGGGGGAGGTCTTATAACGGTCCGTAAAATCAATTAACGGGTCCGTAATGGTTTATAGGAGGGTAGGGGGTTTCCGTAAAAGGTCTAAAAAGGTTTAAGGTTTGAGGGGGTTAAGGATAGGGGTTCCGTATAGGTCTATATTCGCGTTTATAACTTCTGGTAAACTATACTAAGACTTAAATAAGTATACAGAGTTAGAGATAAGTCCGTAATCCCTAACTTCTGACCTTCTAGTAGGTCGTACTAGGAGTCTAAATAGGTAGTCGCTGTCGTGTGTATCGCTTAGGGGGAGGTATTAAGTAATTGCTAATCTGTGCGCGCTTACTAATTAGTGTTCGTACTAACTTAATAGCACGAGTAAGTTGTATCCACGGGCACGAAATATATGTAGTATTATATGCTTGTTTAGATGGTGACTTGTCTCTTGTATTAAAGCAGACTACGTGGTCTATATACTAATACGACCTCCCCCTAATTAGTTAGTGCTTTAGGGGTGCACTAGACGCGTAAGCGGGTAGTTAGTGCACCGAACGCGTAAACGCGTAGTTGGTGTACCGTACGCGTAAGCACGCGTTCGGTACGACAGGTGCTGTAATTATACAGCTTCTCTACCTATCTAGCCTATTGAGGTATAAGCTTCTTTATGGTTATAAAGTAGTATAAATTATAATAATTTAAGAGTATATAAGTAATATAGCTCGCATACTTAAGGTAGTATCGCCACTATTTAAAGTAGTTAACTATAGCTAGAAATTCCTTATTATAGGTATAATATCTAACTTTAGGTCCCTAGAATTTTCTATTATAAAATGCTACCGATCTTTAGTAAAGCTAGGTAAAGTCCGGATACCTATTAAATTATAGTAGGATAACAATAAGGGCACTATTTAATATATTAGTAACTATTATCAATAGCTAATTTAGGTTAAAATGCTATAATAGTAGAGCTTCTATAAACTTTATATATAGTTCCTAAAAGGCTTCCTAGACCTTTCTAGGCCATATCTATAGTTTATACTATTTATTAGTCCCTTTTTAGTCTTCTTCCTTCTTACCTTTAAGCTTTTTACTTTTTAGGCCAAGTTTTGAAAAGCTTTAGTAATATAGTTAGATAGGTATTAGGAAATATCTAAGTAGTTATAAATAAAGCGCCTATAGAAATTGGTAAAGCCTAAAAGCACTTAAATATCCTAGTAGCTCTCTAGCTCTAACCACTCTTAGATTATCTATACCTATACTAGGTCTATAACTACGGCTATAGGCGTTATAATATAACCTAAAAATTTAACCTATTTAGTATTAAAGATATATTTTAACGCCTTAGCGTAGAGGCCCTAATTATTTAAGCGTTCTAGCACTTTGCAAATATATTATTTATACTAATCCTTATCTTCTAAGTAGATTAGAATATTATCTAGATAGATAATATATATATGGTTAACTACTCCCCCTAAGGCTCTATAAATATATAATTAGAATATTATAGGCGCATTGGCTAGCCTAAAAGGCATTACTAGATACTTAAAATAGCTATATTAGGTCTTAAAAGCGGTCTTCTACTTATCCCCTTTTTTAATATAGAGCCTATAATAAGTATCTTATAAATCCAGCTTTATAAAGATCTTCGCCCTAAATAGTTAATCTAGCATTTTACTAACTAGTAGTAGTAGGTAACAGTTCTTAATTATAATCTTATTAAGACTGTAATAGTCTATATATAGCCTTATAGTTCTATCTGGTTTTAAGATAAAAAGGATTTGTACGCCTACTAGTAACTTACTAGGCTATATCCATTCCTTTTCTAATAAGCCATTAAAGTACTCCTATAGGATCTTAAGCTCTTTATAAGAGAGGTTATAGATAAAAAAGTTTAGTAGCTGCTTACCTTCTTCTAAATTAATTATATAATTATATTCTAAATTCTATAAAAGGACTTTAGCTTACCTACCTAAAAATACCCTTAGGAAGTCCCTTAGGCCTACTAGAATATTTAACAAATTAAGGTCACGTTTGTCTTCCGTATTATTATTAGGTAGGTCCTAAAGCCCCCTTAGGACACTTATAGGCAACGTTACGCGTTATAGTGGCTATTTATATATGGTTGCTACTATATATTAAATAGTTTTATATAGTAGCCAGTAGAGGGTAGGGAATTCTTTAACGTAGTATTTAAGGTACCGTAGTATACTCTTTATATATTACTTAAGCCAAAGTAACCTATAGCAGTAAAAGTATCTATAAGATCTTTAAGATTGCCAACTCCCTATAGTGTCTGTATAACATATCCAGCAGTTCCCTATAGGGTATTTATTATAGAATGGCTATTACCTATACTAGGCTCTATACCTATCTTGCTATAAAATAGGGGTTAAATCCAATACTCCTTTAGGTATAGAGTGTATACTATTTTACCTAAAGCTATATCTTCTAGGATATCTTTCAAGCTTATTAGTAATATACACCCTTGTAATTCTTTATTATTCCACCATTTAAAGGCTTCTATCTTAAAGCGTATCTTAGAATCTACTTTTATAAACTAAGGATATTTAAAAATAAGGTTATAATCTATAAAGTTAGCTGCCTAGAAGGGTTACAGGCCAACTACCTTAGTACGGTTATATATATCGGCCACTAACACTATAAGCTTATAGGCACTATATAGTTTAATCCAATACTTATCTAAAAAGCTTATAATAGGTTTCCGCTACCCTAGCAATAGATTATATTTATACTCTTTTACTAAGTTATATTATATAAAACTAACATATCTCGCCTATAAGGAGTATTATTTCTAGCTTAATAGCAATATAAAAAGTATTCCCTTCCGTATCTTGCCCTAATTATAGCTAGAAGACATCTACAACTAGACCTTCTCTTTTTTTAGTTTATTAGTGCGTTTATTACCCTACTTATTTTTCTAATAAGAATGTCCTTTTAGCTTCTTAGAGTGTTCCCGTAAGGGCGTTAGATAGATATTAGGTTGGCTATAGAAAATTTTCCTATTGCTTATGTTATGGACCTTATATTAGCAGTAGTACAGCTACTAAAAGAGGACATAAACGGACTAGTGGTAGAAGCGCGGAAGACGCTAGAACCAGTTAAACTATAGGATAAAGGGTAACTGAGTTATATAATAAGTCACGGGAATATAATCTATATAATCTATAATAGAGTAGATAGAGCAAATAGAGCAATAGAGCAATAACTTTTATAGGAGTTATATTATGTATTTAAAGGACTACAGTCCCTACCTAGATAGTTCCTTTCTTTATAGTAAATCTTAGAATATAATTAGAGTTAATCTATTAGGCAACTACTCCACCAGCTGTTTATTATATTGTTAACTTCTTATTTACCTATATACCTAGCCTATTAGCAAGTTTACCATAGTATTTCCTATAAGGCTTTGTTATACATTTACTACCTAGTTACGGTATTAATAAAGTTAAATAATATGCCACTAAAAGCACTAATTACGACGCCATTAACAGCGGTAACCACCTTAGGTACTAGTGGGGATACTAGTATAAGGGACACTAACTCGCAATTAGTTACGGTTAGGTAGTTATAGAAAATGGTTAACCAACTATAAGATAATAACAAAGCACTTAAAGATAGAATTAATAGCATTAGCGCAGTCAAGGTTAAGTTATCCTTAATTAAACAATTTTTAGGGAAGAAGTTAAAACTTAAAAGATTCCTTATATAAATGCACTTTAAGGTTATACAAGAAGGAGCAAAACTGGCGATAGTAATAGATTAAGTAGCGTACGCAGAACTGTTCCTATAGGAAAAAGCATTAGAGTAGTGTGTTACGGACAGCTTAAGCACGATATTACGACTACTTGGAGAGGAGTTGGCGGAAGCTAGTTGGTTAATACAGGCACGGTCTAGGATGGATCCGGTGGAACCATGTGACGAGGAATGGTAGCCGAGGTTATATGATGTGATCTGTGTGATCTGTGTGATCTGTGTAATCTGTGTGATCCGTGTAATCCGTGACGGAGCAAATAGAGCACACGTACCTCACGGAGCGAAGGGATTTCTTAGGCGCAAGGTTGTGTATTTAAAGGACCATAGTCTCTACCTAGATAGTTCTCTCTTCGTAGTAAATCTTAGAATATAATTGGAGTTAATCTGTTAGGCAACCACTCCACCAGTTATTATTACGTTATTGACTTGTTGTTTACCTACATACCTAGCCCATTGACAGGACCCACCGTAGTTCTTGCTACAAGGTTCCGTTACATAGTGTAAACCTTACCTTACGGAAATATAGGTAAATAGTATGTTAACTACTAACTAAGAAGTACAGTATATATTCTTAAGTTGGAACCAGTGTTTTTATTAATATTTAACATTAATATAAGGTTGTATTGATATTTATATTAAATCGCTAACTTATATTAAAAATATATTAAATATTGAATATTAAATACAATATATAGAGCCTTAGTATGTAAAAATCGGGCTCTGCGGAGCTTTAAAATTCGACCAATCTCCTACCAATATCGTCAACGTACTGATCCTTAGCTTGGTGTTATATTTAATTACTTTGCAAGTTATATACGCTTAATAGTCTTAGCTACTACATCTATAGCTATAAGTCTACCGCTGGCGGTAATATGGCTTCTTAACCAACTCTTTAAGCACTCCATATATTTAATATTTATACTTTTAAGCCTTATACGGTCCCATATAATTATTTAACGGCCCCCTAAAAACACTTACTCGGCCTCTACTAATATAGATAGTATAGATAATATATTAATAGTTATCTATGAGAGTCGTGGGTAGTTAGCTTTGCGCGTTAAATTAAGCCACTACTGCAGTGCCGTGCCTTATGTTAAGATGGGCTTTGCTTTAATAAAGTCTTTATATTTATCTTCTACGCTACTAGTAATATTAAGCATGCGCATATACAGTTTAGTTTCAGAAGGCTTAGTAGAGCGATTAGTAGAGCTAGGCTTTAGTTTAACTTTATAATGCATATATTTGTCCTCCTATAGTTTCCTTACTGCGTTAAAAGACGCCTTATACCACTTCTTGTTCCAGTTCCTTATAATATAGGTTTTACGACGTAAAGGATATAGAAGGATAAACGCGGTATACGCAGGAGTGTTATTGGTAAGCTTATAGTATTTATTAAAGGTATACTAGCTAGTAATAATGGTAGAAAAAAGTTATAGATTTAAACAATATTAATTATATAATATTATTAATTATTAGAGCCTTAATTTTAACTAGAAATCGTACCTTTAATTGCTCGTAGTGCTTAATAAGTATATCTATAGTATAGAGCGTTTAGTTAATTAATAAGAAGTCGCCTTAATTTAGTAATATAATCTTATAAAAAGGCTTTAAGAAGGAGTATGTTAGCTTAACAATCTGCCAATTCTTAGGCGTAAGAAAGTCGTCTTTAACTTCTATATACTACTTAGTTGCATACTTATTAATTGCTAATTATACTACTTTGGTTTAAATTACTTTAAGTATAAGAAACTATAAGTTCTATTTAGTATTATTACCTAAAGGAATAAATCTTCTGCAGAAAGCTTTAAATCTATTCCAGTAAGCCTCTAAAGCTTAAATGTATATAATGAGGTTGTGAACTTTACCTAGTATACCAATCTCTCTCTACCCTACGGCTTGTGCTTCCTTTATCCTCTACGCAAGCTGCTTATTAATTATTAAGTTCTTATTAATTTATAACTGCTATACGGCTTTATTAATTATATCTTTGTCTTTAAGGTAGAGGAAGGCTTAGAGGGCAAGATTAATAATATAGCCGCTGTATTAAATTCTATAGTAAGTAGAATTCCAATCTGGTAGTTTTCTGGCCTTAAGGCCTTCCAATATCAGGCAATATATCTTATTATTTACACTATGATTATCCCTATAGATATAGCCAATTCTACCTAAAATATTGTACTACTTGGCGAATTAAAGAAAGGTAGTGGCTTAATCTTTGCCACTATATAAGAGGAGCTCCGGTAGAGCAAGTAGAGCCTTTTATAATTCCTACGTATCTTTATTAACAAAATAGGCAACTATTACTTAAAAAGCTTAGTAATTTGGTAACGTCTATATATTAATTAAGAAGTGGATTTTTAAGAGAGAGCGATAAAGCTTTAATTTTAGTATTTCGCAATATACTGTAAAGAATTGCTTAATTAACTTTAGTATAGTTACTCCCGCATTAATCGCAACTTCCTTAGCAGTATAATTAACTGTTATTAGTAGGGCGTGTAGCTCTAGCCAGGTAGCTGCATTATATAGTAGATTTTGCACGGTAATAAGTTATATAAGAGCCTTATTAAAGGCGTCGCAATTAATTATAGCTTAAAGAATCTTTTCTTCTTAAGTTTTGCGTTAAAGCTATTAAGAGCCTTCTAGTTTATTTAGGATATTTAAGAGGCGCTCCTGCCGTAGTTTCTTTGCCTTAATCTCTCCTACTTAAATCTCTATACCGTGCTTTTTATTTAGGTGGGCGCGTATAGATATTAAAGAGGCAGAGTTCTATTTGCATATTAAATAGTACTAAATTTAATTCTTGCCATTATAAATAGATTTGTAAGGAAGAGGATTGCGGGTAAGGCTTTAAGTAAAAGTGGTAGTTTACCTATGCTTTCTAAGAGGCGTTTAGGAGGTAGTTCTACCTTATATATTTGGTTAAAAGTCACTTAACGCGTCGTCCTTAGTAGACTGGGTAAACTAATCAGAATTAAGCTTAGAGAGAGTATTATTATTATTAGTAATACCGGGAGGTAAGGAAGGTATAGTATTAACTATAAAGGTGGAGCAAGTATAGAGGTGCAAAATTTAAAGATACTGTATGCGATGACTTAAAAACCCAAGTTTAATATTTAGTAATTTTAACTTTATATAGGGTTACCTAATAATTTTTAAATACGTAAGTATTGTTAAGAGGCTTAAGAGTTATTTACTGAGCCTCTAGGCTGTATTTCTACTACCTTAACTCCAAAAATATTTAATATTTAATAGCTTTCAGTATTGAACATTTTGTATTAGTGTTAAATATTAAATGTTAATATTTAATATTTTAATAAGCGTAATTAGTATCGAATATTAATAAAAACACTGGTTGGAACGGGTTCGTAGAACGGTTAATATAAATATTTAGAGACCCTAAGGCAACAACTATGGCGGAAAGAAAGCTCCAAAATTTAGTATAACGTACTTTAGTAATTAAGTATATAACGTAGTTTTAAACGCTTGCAATATAGGTTAAATAGAATAATTAGGCGCTTGTGGCACAGTATAAATAAGGACTTAAAGCTAAAGTCTAGGACGCGATAATTCTTATAGAAGACGTAATAACTATGTGGAAATTGACTAACTAGTTAATTAAGATTAATAATAGGATCTACTAAAGGAAATAAGCTAAGAAAGGGCAAGATAGAGTTCTATAGTTATATAAGGCGTAAAATACGCAACAATAGACGCAGAGTTATAAACTATAGAATGGTAGACTAGAGCTAATAGACCGAAGCGGTACTAAAGAATCTAGAAAATGGAATAAGAAACTATAGAAACTTAGAGGTTAAGGATTAAGTAATTATAGGACCAAGAAGCAGAGGCTAAACTAGAAATCTTAGCAGTAGAAGACGTTTAGGCGGACTCTATAATAAGAAAAATAGTTTAAAAAGAGAGCTTATATAAATTGTGGAAAATAGGGTTATTTCGCTAGAGACTATAAAGGTAGTTAAAGTAACTATATAGTAAAAGGCACTAGGTTATTAGAGTATAATAATATGGATATAAGTATATTACGCGGAACTAAGGAGTATTTAATTAAGCACTTCGCGTTTTGTTATAATAATATATGCTAAATTTATAAGGACACTAAGTATAGTATAAGCTATTGGCTATAGGAGCTAGAGTTATAAGGACTTAAAGGAATTAGAGAGTTAGATAAAGAATAAGATTAACTTTATAAGCTAAATTAAGCTATTACAGTAATATGCGGATAAAGATTAGTAAAAATAATAATAGAGTTAAAGTATTTATTAATTAATAGCAATAAGGAAGAAAAGTAGCTGACTTATTAGCATTTTATTGGGGTGCTAAGATCCTAGAGGCCTCCTAACCGTCCTAATCGTCCTAATAGGCTCCTAGCAGGATTTTGATTTTCCTAATTGTTCTAAACGTCCTAAATGTCCTAAACGTCCTAATGTCCTAAACGTCCTAAATGTCCTAATTGTCCTAGTCGTCCTAATAGGCTCCTAACAGGACCCTACTATCCTAATACGCTCCTAATAGGAAACTAATATTTCCTGATCGTCCTAATAGGCTCTTAATAGGAAACTAGTATTTCCTAATCGTCCTGTTAGGTTCCTAGCAGGATACCCCCCCAAAGCAATACCCTATGCACACCCCTTAAGCAACACTGCTAGGGCTCTGTATGAGGCTCTATATATACAAAGCTCTGTATAAAGCCCTGCACGAAGCTCTGCACGAAGTGTAACCGACTACCCGTACACCGCCAGAACACCAATCTGACTCGCCTGTATATTGACTCGCTTACCGACTTGGTCACTGACTCGGTTAATGACTCAATCAATTACCCCTTGTTGTCTACACCTTTTATGTATATATACTGCCTGATTTCCATAGATTTAGAATCAAGTCGCTCACTCAATTCACCTATACTTGCACTGTTACAGTTATGAGTCCGGATTGCACTACCTGCTAAACCAATCAATCTACTACCTTATTTACGAAGTCACTACTTCTACCACCTTTGCAAGTGTCTTGAGCTTCTTCACCTATTAAATAAATGGACGGTCGCACCTGGCCGACAAACGTACCCAATAGACGAACGAACTGACGAATCAAAAAAAACGTTAAAATAAGGTTTCGCCAAGACGCTAACCTAGGACCCTACTTGACCTGTTAAATTCTAAAAATGACAACTAATATAGACGGACCTTATTTAAAATTCAACCTTATCCTTGAAAAGCCATCTGATTGGATGCAATGGTTCTTTATTATTTAAGATACTACTAAAACAAACAACGTATGGCAGTACATTGACCTATTAAAGAAGAAAGATAAGCTTCCGAAGCTAGAACCTCCGAATCGACCTATACCAAGAGACGTGCTTCCTACTGCTACGTCAATAGCCAAGCTAGATCCAAACCAACTCATTGCCTATAATTAACTATATGCGGAATACAAGGACGACCTCCGCGTGCACTAGAAGCAAGAGCAAGCCATAAACGATATCAGCAATTATATCGTCCGCATGATGTCAGTAGCCTACCTCCCTCTCATTAAAGACCTTGGAACGGTATACGAACGCTTTTAAGAGTTAAAGACTGTACTCGCCCCTACTACCTTAGGTTAAAAGCGCGACGTCCTTAATTAATACACGGCTCTTAAAGCCTACAACAAAAAGCAGAGCATCGAAAAATGGTTAAACAGCTAGAGGAGCGTCTATAAGCTGGCAGAGGAATTGGAGCTTCCAGATGTATAAGGCTTTAGGCCACACTATAATTTCGTATAAGTAATTAAACCCATCTCTTCTAGCTTCGCAGGAGCACTAGAAGTAAATCTTATTTGAAAAGAATAGAAGGATAAAGAGGCTCTATCCATTATTAACCTTATTAAGGAATTTAAGGAGCACTACCGTATGCAGCAAGCATCGTCTACCTTAGCTGCCAATAACTCTGCATTTGCAACCCTTTAAAATAATTCCAATTTAGACTCCAACGGTAATTCTAATTCCAACAGCAATTTAAATTCAAATTCGAGATGGCATAAGGAATGCATATGCGGCATTATACATCAGTTTAATAACTGCTATTATATCGCTGAGCATAAGCGCCCTTAAGGATGGAGACCAAGGGCAGACGTCTAGAAGAAAGTAGATGAAGCTATCTTATCTACACCTTGGATTAAACGCATCGTCAACCAAATTTAAAAAAGAGAATAGGAAGCAAAGGAGAATAATTAGAGCATAGAATCTATAATTGATTTTAATTCTAAAACCTTACCTTCTACTAAACTGACTAGCTATGCTGCCGTGTTTAGTACTAGTTAAACTCCTTTTGAACTCCAGAACACCTGGATACTCGACCCTGGTATAGATACCCACGTCTACAATAATAAAGAAGACTTTACCTTCTTATACCTAGCAGCAGAAGACGACTACCTGATTGCTGGCGGAAATTTCATAAAAATTTAAGCCTACGGAATAGTAACTATTACTGTTGATATACCTACTGGGAAGTTAAAAATGAAGCTATTCTATATAGCACTTGCACCTACCTTTTTTATAAATATTGTAGCACTCTCAAGAGCTACTGATAACGACATCCATTTTGACTTAGGACGAAATGTGCTATACCGTCTAGTAACTGGCGAAACAGTCTGCTATGCGAAATAACTAGGGGGTTACTGGGCACTGATGCACAGAGAGCCTAAAAATACCCTAGACTTGACAACTCAATCGACCTTCTTAATAGGAAGATTTCAACTAAGCTGAATGGCCCGTAAACCAATCGGAGCCACAGCTACAAGATGGCACAAGATTCTCGGCTATGCAGGACTGGATGCTATTGCGCAGCTTCCTAAGCACGTTATTGGCGCAGAGCTGACCGAATTTGAAACCAATGAACGAGCACCGCTTAAAATTAAATATAAAGTTTGCTTACTAGCAAAGCACACGCAGTAGATCTCTTAAAGACGAGAACACGAATTTCCAGCCACTCAACTATTTAAACGGCTAGCATTTGATATTATCCACCTCGGAGTACCAGGGTACAACAGCGATAGATATGTCATGCATTTCTATTGCACGTATTCCAAATTTAACTTTGTGTATACCGCTAAGAATAGGGACAAAGCTACTGTCCTACCTACCATTCGCAAGACTTACCGCTTAATTAAGACACAATTCTACTAAGACGTTGTCTTCTTCTGGAGCGATGATGAATAAGTATTTAGACAAACGGAAGACACCCTAGATACGTGGTGTGTAGATAAAGGCATTACCTTTAAATGCCAAGCACCATACACCGAAGAATAAAATGGTGGAGTAGAACGATCTGGACGAACCCTTATGGAATGATTAAGGTCTATACAGCTAGAAGCATCCTTACCCCTATCTCTAGGACCAGAGGCTTTCCTTGCTGCTGGCTATGCACTTAATCGAACACCAAATAAGCAACTAGGGTAGAAAACTCCGTACGAGGTCGCCTACGGCAAGCTACTATTACTTACCCATATGCACGAATACGGTTGCAAGACCTATACGCTAAATAAATAAGTTAGAAAGGGAGACAAGCTAGCTCCTTGTGCATTAATAGGACACCTAGTTGGCTATGATTTAACAAATATCTATTGAATCTGGATTCTAAGTCTTTACAAAGTCATTTAAACCAGAGACGTTATATTTAACGAGACCTCGTTCTATAACCCCAAGGGTCAAAACATCGATTACCTACTTAGGGAAGCATTAAAAGACACTATCCAGGCAATTAGTCTACTAGAACCTCTCTATGAGGACGAATTTGAGGACGAATCTATTCTATATAGACCTACCTCAAATGCAGATCAAACGACTACACCTGAATCAAACGATTCAGCAGAGCTTCCTATAAAGAATACTGAACAGTTACCGACTCCCAGCAGAACGGTATCTCCAGATCTGCCAGAAACAAACACCACACCGGGAGGACTTCAAGACGATATCTTGGATATAATTGAAACAGGTTCTACCCAGCCAAGCAGTTCACCAGAACCATTGAATACAGCTCCACGAGCTAACGAGGTCTCGGCCGATCCTTCTGCCGACCTCGTCCTACCAGAAGGTTCCAAACGAATTCGACGTCAAGCGTACGCAGCAGCACTAGCCAATATACCTACCCTATTTGGTTACTACGCTGGCTTTGCCACAGGACTAGTAAAGGATATCAACTGAACTAGATCCTCCCTATATCAAGACAATCTTCTACCTGAACCAAGGAACCTTAAAGAGCTAAGAAAGCACCCTTTGACTACCGGCTTTCAAAAGGCCATGGAAAAAGAATACAACGACCTAAAACGCCGAGGGATATTCGAGACTGTCCTAAAGGAAGAAGCAACCAACGACCAGATCCTTCCGCTAAAATGGGTCTTTAAATACAAGTTTGACAGCGACGGCTACCTACAAAAGCTAAAAGCTCGACTGTGCGTCCGCGGAGACCTGCAGGTTACTGAGGAAGAGACCTATGCAGTAACCCTAGCTGCTCGAATATTCCGTGCCCTCATAGCTATAGCAGCCGCATTCGATTTGGAGATTTAACAGTATGACGCTGTGAACGCATTTACAAATGTAAGACTAGACAAGCCAGTCTACTGTTATTGCCCAGAAGGTTTTAATCAAAACGGACATATCCTAAAGCTACTTATGGCGCTATACGGATTAAAAATCTCACCACTACTTTGGTATAAAGAGCTTACAAATACACTAGCTAAATTCGGATTAAAGCCTGTCCTAGGTACGAACTGCCTTTACACCAATGGATGACTTATTGTCTTCTTTTACGTAGACGATATCGCCGTTCTATTTGCCAAAAAGGACCTTCAAAGACTTGAAGAATTTGAAGCTAAACTTCTACATTAATACGAGATCCGTGCCCTAGGAGACCTACAATAGTTCCTAGGAATCCGAATTAAACGAGATTGACTAAGCAGAAAGCTCTAGCTCTACCAAGACTCCTATATTAAAAAAATAGCCAGTCGATTTAATATTCAACCAGGAAGATTTCCTAAGTTATTATTTCCTGCTGAAGAACTGATTCCGTCTAACTAGCAGACAAACCCTTAAAGAACACTAGCCTACTAGCAACGGGTTGGTTCTCTTGCGCACCTTGCCGTATTTAAAAGGCCTGATATTGCGAAGACGTATTTAAAACTAGCTGAATTTCTTACTAATCCAAATTAAAAGCACCTTGATGTATTAAACCAAGCCATCGCCTATTGCCTTGGAATAAAATCTATAGCTATTAAATACTCTAGCGAAGTACTTAGAGCACACGTCTACTTCAGAAACCCTAAAGGAGAAGACGTCACCTTTTACGGAGCATCTGACGCAGTATTTGCGGACTATAAAGACACTAGACGGAGCTCTTAAGGATACCTTTTTATGCTATTCGGAGGACTGATCAATTGGAAGGCAACCCTATAACAATTAGTGACTTGCTTAACTACTGAAGCGGAGCTTCTCTCCCTGTCTACGGCTGCTGTTGAGATTATCTGGTGGCAGCGTTTCTTTGAGGCAATTGGTCTAAATTTAGAGCGCGATTTTACCCTACTATACGACAATATGCAGACTATACGACTCTTAAGACAGGATATACCAAAGCTTAACACCAAGCTACGACATATTGACGTCCATCAGCACTGGCTTAGATAGGAAGTCCAAGATAAAAAGATCGACGTATAATGGGTCCCTACAGACAAGATACCTGCTGACGGTCTTACCAAGATCCTACCCCGTCAAAGGTACGAGGCATGGATAAAGCAATTGAATTTAGTGGATATTCGACATTAAATTGCTACTGCATTATCTGATAAAGACTCTTAAATATTACCCTATCCCCTTATTACTCCTAAATTGTATCTAAAATTTCCTATTTTGGTATAGTCTCTACCTTCATTTTATTGTCTATAGCTTTGACTACACCGTCAAATTTGGGGGGGTGTGTAACTGACTACCCGTATACCGCTAGAACACCAATCTGACTCGCCTGTATGTTGACTCGCTTACCGACTCGGTCACTGACTTGGTTAATGACTTAATCAATTACCCCTTGTTGTCTACACCTTTTATGTATATATACTGCCTGATTTCCATAGATTTAGAATTAAGTCGCTCACTCAATTTACCCATACTTGCACTGTTACACGAAGCTCTGTACAAAGTTCTATATAAAACTCTACACGAAACTCTATACGAAGCTCTATACAAAGCTTTGCACGAAGCTCTATACAAAGCTTATACGAAGCTCTGTATAAAGCTCTACACGGGGCTCCGCACGAAGCTCTATATGAAGCTCTGCACGAAGCTCTGCATGAAGCTCTGTATAAGGCTCTATACGAGGCTCTGCACAAAGCTTTGTATAAGGCTTTATATAAAGCTCTATATAAAGCTCTATGTATAAAGGCTCTGCACGAGGCTCTGCGCGAAGCTCTGCGTATAGAGGCTCTATACGAAGCTCCGCATGACATATATTACTATTGGGTCCCCGCTATATTTCTAATAGCCCTATACGTGCCTCTGCCAAGCTACCCTAGTGTGGTTTAAAATAAAATCTTATCTGATAAGATTAATAAATAATTTTATTTTTGTATTTGTTATTATTTTTATCAATTAGCTAAAAAAATAAAATCTCTTAGTATACCCCGCTCTACCTATCTAATATTAAGAATTCTATCAACCACTATTCTAATTTTATCTTTTATTATACGGTATAATGGCTTCTGAAGTAGAGTTATCTATTTTCTTATCTACTCTTAAATCTACTAAGGTTAAAGGACTAGAAGCTAGTGTACACGGGCTATCAAACATCTCTCTCTATAAGCATACTTAGCTGCCGTATGACTATAAACTAGAAAGATACAAGAAGAATAAGATCTATTACTATAAATACTGTATAGATCTACTATGTAGCGGAAAATCTATAATAAACCTTTGAAATTACCTTAAAAGTAAGCATTAAATTAATTGTCTAGTTAACGGCCTAGGCATTTGTACGATAGTAAAGACGCGGCTTAAGGAGTTATATAAAAGGCTCTTAGCTACTAATTAAGGAGAAGAAATTAACCAGATTATACTCCATAAAGTCCTTAATAAGGAGCTAGTTCACAAGGCTCTTATTTCATTAATTGTTATATAATGTCTTTTATTCCAAATGGTTAAGTGGCCAGAGTTCCGTATACTTTGTCATGTTCTTAATCCTTAGGCGGACAATATTATTATAATAGCTTATTCTAAAGTTAGTAAACTAATTAACACCTCCTGGCTCTCCTAAAAGGATATTATATAAGATAAGCTTTAGGCAGCAATATTAAGTATCTATATCTTGCTTAATATCTGGACGTCTCTAAATAAGCTTCTTCTTCTCGCAGTCTGTGCGCACTTTACTTAGTAGAATAAGCAGAAGCTTTTAAGGGCGCTTCTTGCTCTTTATATGGTATATTCTTATAGCGGCAAGGATTAATTCGGAGTTCTTCTTCCTGTCCTATAGGACTTTAGAGTTGTATAACAGATTAGTGTAATTGTTTGTAATAATGCTTCTACAAATAATACTCTTTGTTGTATGGTAGGTGCCTACCTAAAGAAAGAGGAGAAGATTAACTGGAATCCTATTTATTAACGTATCCGCTGTAATGGCCATATTGTCAACCTCGCTGTATAGGCTTTCCTCTTTAAGGACGTTATTGGTATTAAGCAAATCTAGTTGTACGAAGTAGAGGATGAAAGCGGAGATGAAATTAGTGAAGTATAGCTAGCTATTTAAAGGGATACGTTTTGTTATATAGGTGTCCTCAGCAAGCTTTACAATATTGTTGTCTATACACGAAGTTCTGTAGGTTGTACGAAAGATATTAAGGCTTTTGCTAGAAGAAGAATTCCTCTTAATAATTATATAAGATGGAATAGCTGGTTCTATATACTTAATATTGCGCTCTAGAAGGATAGGGCGATTTATAAGTACTGGAGGAATTATTAGGACACCCTTAAAGAGGACGAGTTAACCAACTTAGACTGGGATACGCTTTGTACAATATATAAGTTTCTCCAAATATTTTATAAAGTTACCCTTAAAACGCAAGGACATTAAGCAACGATTGACGGTGTACTAACTTTAATAGATGTTCTCGTTTAATACTTTAAAAATAGCCTTATATAACTCTTATTCCCCTTATCTTAGGAATTTATTAATCTTATAATAGGAATACTATAAAGCTGATAAGGATTTCTGTAAGCATATTTACGCAGGCTGGTAAGTATTTGATAAGTATTACCTTAAGTTAGACAATTCCCCCTTATATGCTGCTGTAATCATTCTTTACCTAAGTTGTCATACAAAGTATATTAAGTTAAACTAGGAAAAGAAGTGGTAGAAGCCCGCGCTTAATAGGGTTAAGGCTCTCTAGGAGATAAAGTATAGAGGAGATAGTCCTTCTACCCTAAATACTACTATATTGTACGATAAGATTCCAAAGCTAAAAGAGAATATAGACTATCTTAATAAGATTCTTAAGGACCTTTACCTTTTTACTTGGCCATAAAGCCAGAACGAATATAAGAACTATATCGCTAAGCCACTATATCTGATTTTGGGAATATTAGCTCTTAATTAGTGATGCCAGGATTAATAACAGTAATAATAGCCAAGGCTCTTATTAATGGCGATTGATATTCTATTAATACTAGTAATAAGTAATAAACCAGAGAGAGTTTTCTTAGGAGCACGTTATACGATATCTTAGGAGAGGATGCAGCTTGGGGTAGAAAATATTAAGAAGGTAGAGTGCTCTAAAAATTGGTTACGGAGTGGAATCTTAAGTAAATAAAAGTGTTACGGCGCTAGTGGAAAACGGTGGATTATGGCGGACATAGTTGTAGTTACGTGACTAGAGGATTATATAAAACGTTAAGCAGTGCTACCCTCCTTCTCCTTTCCTTTCTCTAGCTTTAGATCCTCATTAATAGACAATCTAATTGTATAGGCCTGCATGCGTCTTCCTTGCTGTGCTTATGCCTCGGTAGGGTCGCTAATAAAAAGGGCTCTCGGAAATTAAATTTTATTTTATTAGCTAAAAAATAAAATCCCGGTAAATGCCGATAATTTTATTTCCTCTGATTGGCTGATTTTAAACCACGCTGAGCTACCCCCTTTGTAACCACCTTATTTTTTATTCTTCCTTACGTCCTCCCTACCTTAGGAGGCACTAGAACGGCAGCTAGTAGAGGACCGTCGCTAGAACTAAACGACCGTTGCCAGAACCAGATGACCGTTGCTAGAACTAGATGACCGTCCTAGAGCTAGACAACCGTTACTAGAACCAGACGACTATTACTAGAACTAGACAACGACCTTTTAAATAACCAGCCAGCGAATACCACAAACGATTTAATTAATTGATCGATCGAATTAAACCAGAGCTTTAATATTGGCCTATCACCGAATCGAATCAAGGCCTCCTAGGGAGGCACCCTAGATGACTACTGTTCGAATGTATAGCTAGCGAATGGCCGTAGAGAACGATCTGAACTAATTAGAGCCTTTGATCGGGCCGACCCCTCCCCCGAATTGAATTAGATACTAATATAGGTAGACAGGCAGGCAGGCAGGCACTAGGCCTAGTTAGGAAATCAGTATACGGCCGGTGAATTATTGGGAACACCGCCAATCGACGGTTTGGAGCCTCTGCGAGAGCCTTACCCCTTATCTCCTCAATTAATCGCGACGCAGGTAGTAGGCAGGAAGGATTTAGATTATTTAGATTCCTTAAAGTATCCGTATATAGAATAGGGTCTAAAATTAAACTGGTTTTTATATTTATTAGCTAGCTGTAAATACAAGAGCATTAATATACCTTATTTTTAAATTTAATTTTTAAATTATTATCCTAATTATCCTAATTATCCTAATTATCCTAATGGTCCTAATGGTCCTAATGGTCCTAATGGTCCTAATTGTCCTAATTGTCCTAATTGTCCTAATGGTCCTAGAGGTCCTAGAGGTCCTAAAGGTCCTAGAGGTCCGTATAGTTTGTATAGTCTAGGCGACCTTCTAATAGGTTTCTAACAGGTTCCTAATAAAAAGCCGAGTATAAATGTCTTCTAAAGCTCCTAATAGCCCTAATAGAAGCTGTTAGGAACCTATTAGTACTATTAGGAGGCATAAACATTTTCTTAATACTGGGGGCATGTAAACCTTAATAATGCAATAGAAGTAGAGACTAAGACCACTATAGAACGCAGTTTAGTAACGGGCATTATAACACTATTAGATATACTATCTATCGCTTTATAAGACAGAAGGAGTAATATTTAGAAAAGATTAAGCAAGTAAGACGGCTGCTAGTGCTAGCTTACCACTTAATAAAGGTAAAGGGCTACAGGCTTAAGATTCTTAGGAAGAGATAAGAGACGCTTAAGATTTTTAAGACAAGATAAGATAAGTCTAAGAACCTATAATAGAAGAAAACTAATGGAAAAGGGTAGTAGCTTAGTTTAAAGATAAATAAATAAGCACGGGATAATAATTTTTAGGGAGCTAAGATTTTAAGGAACGAATAAGGTCTATAGTAATTCTAAGTCAACATGGTGTTTAGCCTAAAGGTTGAAAAGTTAATATAGTAATTAAAAAGTCGACACGGTAATTAAAAGGTTTAATAATATTAAAAATCCGTTTATAAGACGCAACACAATAGAAAGTATAGATAAGTTTAGGTAATAAATTATTATATAGCAGGAGCAGTAGTTAGATTAGAGATTAACTATGCTAGGGCATATAAAGGATAGAGTATATATATAAAAGGTTACTAATAGGCTAAAGGTAGGTATACTAAGAGCTAAGTAGCTTAAGGACCTAAAATAAGAAGAGGATTTAGAGATTCTAACTAGGTTTGCAGAATAATATATAAAGGGTTATAATAAAGCAGCAATAAAAAGATACTTCCTTATAAATGGATTATATATACTTATAAAGCTATACTGCAAGTAGTATAAGCAATAAAAAAATAATAAGTAGAAAGATTTCTAGATATAGCTAGATAAGAAAGCTATACTAGTGTAGGAGGGTACGGTATCTCTTAGATAGAAAGTCACGGTGCTGTCAGTCAGTCAGTCAGTTGGTCGGTTGGTTAGTCATAATTAGTTAGAATAAATCAGTAGAAAGCAGTTAGTAAGAAAGAAAAGAATATATTTCCTATAACTGGTAGGTTGGTAATTATCTGTAAGAGGGAGGGAAGTCGAAGGCTCTACAAATATAGGAAAATGCTAAGATAGTAGGCAACGTCTAATCTACACTACCACATACCTCCCCTACCAAGAACGTTGTCCCCTAACATTCTATCTTATAGAAGAATAGCCAAATGAAAGTATATTAAAAGCAGAATAGATAAAGGAAAGCACATCCCTAAAAGAATATAGGTAATCTTTATCTTCAGTCCTCCTACAGAACTGTTCTACGGTGTCCTTCCGTTATCTATAGCTAAGATCCGATCTTCTTGCTAGTAGCAACTAGAATAGTAAACCAGAAATAATAACGGCAGCAGTAACAGCAGTAATAGCAGTAGCAGCAGTAACAGCAATAAAAATAGTAATAAAAGCAGATAGTTAGCGCAGTAAAATAAAATAGAACAGTTAGCGGTAAAACACTTAGTAGAACACTTGGTAGAAGAACTTAGTAACAGTTAGCAGTAGGACATCTGGTAGCAGAACTTTCAGTAATAGAAATCTTGGTAGCGACAGACTGTCAATAGCAGTTGGTTGGTAGCAGTCGGTTAGTAGTAGTGGCAGAATAGGCAGAACAGCAGAACGGAATAGTTAGAGCGGCAGTTAGAACAGAACAGTTGGTTAAGATAGCAGTAGCAGCAATGACAGTAGAACAGTTGGTCTAAATAGCGGTCGGTAGAAACAGTAGAACGGAATAGGTCGGTTGGAATAGCAGTTAGAATCAAACAGTTAAAGCAGTATTAGGTCCAGAATAGATCGGTTAGAACGGCTGAACGGCTAAATAGATCTAGTAGATCTGGCAGTAAAATAGACCCAGCAGCGGTACAGATATATAACAGTAGAGACAGAGCAGTTAGTTAAGACAGTAGTGACAAAATAGCTAGACGGAATAGTGGCAGTAGCGGCAGCGGTGGTAGGGCAGTCAACCAAGGTAGCAGAGACTCTGGCTTAGTTTAATCGTTTAGTTAGTAGTTTAATATTAAAACTCTATATCTAGCTCTGCGTCTGGCTGTGTATCTAGCTATGTATTAGTAGCTCTGCATTGCATATTCTGCATCTATGTCTACGTCCGTGTCTACATACGTGCTTTAACTGCTAGCCAAAGACTGTCTACTTAATTGGCGACGATGTGCTGCAACTGATCGTTCGGTTATTTAATTAAGGTAAAAAGTCGGCCCGGTTAAAGGCTCTAACTGTCCTAATTTAAATACAGAGATATCGTTTAACTAATCTAGACTTAATAGGCCCTGGCTTAACTCAAGGTGTCTTCTGTTACATATATAGCTATGGCTTTGCATCCATAGACAATTAATTAAAACCTCCATATAGACATAGGATCGGTTAAGGCTCTGCTCCTATATACTCCATATCGGCCGTCGAAAACGGACTCTGCACCTGTACGTGGTGACGGCTACGAACCTAGGTCTTCGAAGTTCAGACTTAGAGCCAACGCAGAGACGTCGCACAGCGTGCGATAGGACCTGGTGGTGGTAGTTGTAAGCGTTGGGGCAGTAGTGAAAGGTTTTCGCATGGGATGGTGAGATCTCAAAAACCACCACTGTTGGTACCCCTTCACAATAACGGCTACTACTACACTATTCTCTCAAGGCACCTGTACGATCCAACATGGATACACAGCATTCGATAGCATCCCCCGACCCCCAATAGAAAGCATCGACGACCTCTTATATTGACAAACGAGCGAACGAACAGACGAACGAGCAAATATACAGCCCCTCCTAACCCCCAGGGCGATCGCCCGCGGAGCATGCGGTCACTCGCCGTCAACTACCAAATACCTAGCAGCCTGGATTGCGACCCACGGTTTTCCCTGTCTTCTTTTAACAGAGTGGTAACCCTAAGAAAGGGCCTAGCTGGGGCCTAGGCACAAAAGATACCCAAGTACAACATATCCCGCTGTTAGTATTATAGTAGTTAGAACAGATGAATCCCCCTTACGCCTTCAATAGGCCCTAGGGGGGGGGAGGCATGGCGTATATGGCAATAGTCAAACAAGAGATAACACACAGGGGATAGCCAAGATATGGGAAACAACAATAACAACAACACAATAATCAATTGGCAAGGCCTAGCTGGGACGTAGTGAACCCTAGCTTAGATAAGCTAGAGAAGAAAGCAGTGGTTCCCAAGGAGTTCAAACATCCAAGAAGGACAGGACGTAGCCGTAGGCCCACAGGGCCGCTGCTACAGACGGACATAGCAAGCTAGGGTTTTTCATCCTACTGAGGTGGCTTATAGGGTTTTTCCTCCCCTAACCCAACTGCAGGGTTTTCTTTATGTAAACTATAAGTTTTCCCCCTGTGACGGAGTAGTCTGCGTGGGCCAGTAGGATCCGTATCAGACGTTAATCAAAGAATTATTATTATATACTCCATATCTATAGACTCTACATACAACTCCGTGTAAGACTCCGTGTAGAGGTCCGTATCTATATTTATAGGAAAGGCCGTTTTGGTTAACCAGTCTATAGGCGTTAAGATAGGCGGCAATCAATTAATAAAGGAGGGTTAAAGGGAGAGGTTCCTATAGAGGCTCCAAAACGTTAACTGGTGGGCTAGTTTGTTAAACTAGCCGGAGCTCTAATTAAATAGGCTTTAAAGAAGCAATTAATAGTGGCGATATCCTCTACGGTGATAGAGTACCTGGCGATTAAATCGGCAGTATAAGAAGCAATTAAGATCGTAAGCTTCCTAAGTGCCTTTAGCTATAACGGCACGGATCTAGCCCCAGTTTAAATCTATATAAATAGTGCAAACATTTAAGTACTTACCAAGGGCAAGCGACCGGTGCTAAAGGAGTGCCATATAGATATTAAGCTCTACAAGATTAAGGATAATATTAAGTAGGGTAGGATTAAACTACACTATATACTAGGCGTAGACCAGCTAGCAGACAGCTTAATAAAGGCTCTACTAAAGGATATATATAAGGCGTTTAAGACAAGTATTAGAGTTACTAAAGTCTCCTAGGTTACCTAGGCCTAATTAGGAAATCATACTACAACCAGCGGAACCTTGGAATTGGCGCCAATTAACTTAGTTCTAGTTTTTAAAAGCTTACTAATACTATTTTTCAGCATAGGAGATGGGCGATTAAGCGTCGTTAAAATTTTGAAATTCTTTCTTAATTGCATTTCTTACTCCTTATACTACTCCTATCTATTAACTATAACCTTATAAAGCATGGTATAGTTATTTTAAAGGAGCTTCCTATTCGCCAGAGCTTATAGAGCCTAGGGGGGTGTGTTGGTAGGGGGGCCTACTTAGGGCAGTCTCCTTAAGCTCGGCGACGTGTTACGTAACAGCGCGTAGGCCATCTTATAGATACCTTCTTAGGGCCTTTAAGCCCCTAAGATTCTTCCTTATAGAGTATTATATATGTTATTTCCATCAGCCTACTCAGCGTCTAATACTTTATACTAGAAATGTACTTACTATAAAGATACCAAGACGTATAGCACTAGTAGCATTTTATAGTTAAAAAATAACACTAGAACTAAACTACAATATTTATAATAAGGAGTTATTAGGTATAGTTACAGCACTTAAAAAGTGGAGAGCATTTTTATAAGGCATAGAGAAACCAGTTATAGTTAAAATAGACCATAAGAATTTAATAGGATTCCTAATAATAAAGGAGCTTAATTATAGACAGGTTAGATAGGCGGAAATGCTTATAGAATACCACTTTAAAATTTAGTATACTAAGGGAACTGAAAACGCAAGAGTAGACGCACTTAGTAGAAAAGTAGAACTATAGAATAATAAAAAACTATTAGGCGCTATACTACGCAAAGATAAAGATAGGTTAATTAGGTATAATTATCTAAAACTAGTAGCTATAACTAAAGAAAGGACCTATAAGATGCTAGAGAGTAAATAGTTATAAAAGATCTAAGAAGTATAAAATAAGGATCTAGACTTAGAGCAGTATAAGCACTAAGAGGCTACGTATATGCCAAAATTAATAGTAGAAGAGTTTGTTAAAGAATTCTATAAGGGAATAACTTAAGGACACAATAGAGCTATAGGCTTAGTATTAAGACTTTAAGAGAAGTATATTATTTAAGGAATTTAGGGACTAGCTAGATAGGTTATAAAAAAATATCTAAATTACTAAAGAAATAAACCAATAAGATATAAGCTATATAGGGAGCTATAACCTATTAAGATACTAGAGAGACTATAGGAGATTATATTATAGAACTTTATTGTAAAGTTATTAAAGTCTAAGAACCCTATTACTGGGTAGGATTATAACGCAATCCTAGTAATAGTAGATAAGTTAACTAAGTAGGGCTACTTTATAGTATGCATAGAAGAAATCTTAGCAGAAGATATAGCTAGAATCTATATTAAAGAAGTGTTTATAAGACATAAAGCACTAATAAAAATTATATTAGATAGAGATCTAGTAGGTTAATATTTAATATTCCTTAGCGTTCTACTTATTTATTAACTTAACTAGAACTAGGGCAGAGCTCTAATTAATATCTAGGTATTAAGTATTGATCTTTATATACGCATTTAAATAGTCTATTATATTCTTATTTAGAGAGATACTAAGGTTTATACCTAAAGCTCCTAAAACCTACAGAACCTATATTATATTAGCCATTTAGTTTAAGTATCTTATAATCCTTATAACTAGATATCATCCATTCTTCTTAGGCTATTATACCTTAAGACTCTTAGCTAATATTAGATCCGCCTTATAGCAAGAGAAAACACTAAATATATCCACCCACTTTAAAAGTAAGAAATTCACTTACCAAGTAAACTCAATATCCGCTTATAACTCTTCTTTAACACCTCAATTAAGCGGTAATTCTATATCAATATTACTTCGTAAGTCAACTAGTCGGCGCCCACTTACCTTAATTAGTAATAACCTAACTATAAAGGATTTGCGTGTTACAAATAAGCGTTTATAAGGTGGTTAATATTTACTAAGGTAAGTTACTATAGTAATTACTTATTAGTAAGCTAATTTAATAAAATCGGTAGCGTAGATATTTACCTTTAATTAACCTCCGCACCTTTTACTTTATAGTATTATACCATAAACTTTATTATTGTTGTTTTATCTACTATCTATTAGCATACTACTATCTATAATGCCTTCTTTTACACCTCTAAACACGTTTAACGGCTATTTAGTTAAGGAACTTAATATACGCGACGTTAACGATAAAATAATTAAGGACGCTTTTAAGGACGCCTTTTCTTTTACTAATCCTTTAGGGTTTTTACCTAGAGAGTCAGCTTTCTAATACTAAATTATGCCTATAGCTAATATAATTTTAGGAAATATATACCAAAATACTCTTTATTAGATCTAGCAGAGCACTATAATAAGGCTATTGCGAAATCTACTAGAAATCCGCTTACCTCTTTACTGCCTAGCTCTTTACCGCCTACTTCTTTACTACCTACCTCTTTACCACCTACCTCTTCGCCGCCTACCTCTTCGCCGCCTACTACTTCTAAAAAGTTTAATTGTTATTATACTTCTACCTCTCTTAAGAGGCAGGCTAATAGAATTGCTACGTAAAATGTTTAGGATAAGATAGCCTTTAAATCGCATATGTTAACTATACTATTTTAGTGTCTTATCTACTAATTTACCTTTTATAGTAACCCAACAGAAATGTTAAAGATTTTAGATAATAATAAAGAGAGTAATTTTAATAACGCCAACTCTCCCAAAAGCCCTCCTCTATTCTTTTATAATCTTTATAGCCCTTATAAGCTCCGCAGTACGTAAACGGCCTAAGCTATAATATTTGATATTAACATAAACGAGCGCCTTTCTATTTAAGTGCTGTTAGCAAATAAATGGTATACCCTAAAAGCTGGTGCTTGGAAGAATATAAAGGAAGCTCGCTAGCGGATATATACCCACGTCTAGAATATTAAGGGTAGCCCTAGTATGCTACGCAATCCGCTATATACCCTATGCGTTAAGCAAGACTATAAATATCGCGTTTATAAGCAGGACTCTAGACCTTATTTTAGAGGTATATACTTAAAATATTGTTTAGGTGGCAGGTTATGCAAAAAGGTATATACTATTATTCTATTAGCTAATATATATATAGGATAGTTTGCTAAGACCAGAGCCGGTTACACCTTAGTATAAAAAACGTGCGTAATTAGCTTCTGCTAGTAATCTGGCTAGAATACCTAGTAAGAAGGTATAATATCCGCATAGCTTTATACCCGCACTATCCCCACTCTAGAGACCTCCCCTCCCTTAAAGACTTTTACTCCTTTACTAATTCCTAGTGCTCCTTTTAGTACTCTTACTTACACGGAATCTGTTAGGGTGTATTTAGCAATTCCTGTTTCCGCGCGCGTTAATATAGTTAGTAAATAGGTAACTAATATAGCGAAAGAGGTTTAAGCTATAGACTGCCGGTTAAATAAGTTTGGAGATTCTTTAAGTAAAATAAAGAATAAGCTTGCGTTTCTAAGGCGTGGTGTTACTACACTTATATATAATGCTAGGTTGCCGGATATAGAATTTAGGTAAATATAGGTTTGCTATTACTGCGAGTTAGCTATTATTACGGGTTTAGAGCAATAAAATAGTAGTTCTTACCTCTCTACTACTATATATAAATTAAGTCTCTACCTTGCATTTAATAGATATACTTAATTAATATTATAATATCTGTATAATCTAGGGTAGAGATGTCCATATAAGCTAGAATAAAGATATCCGCACAAGCTAAGATAAAGATATTTATATATCTGCACCGCTAATGTTTACTAAGGTAAGTTACTATAGCAGCGATTATTTATTAGTGCGCTATTTTAATAAAATTTGCAGATTAGATATTTACCTTAAATTAACCTCCGCATATCTTCTTCCTCCACTAACCTTCTACCTTATAGCACCATACCATAAACTTTATTATTATTATTTTATCCACCATCCTTAGCATTCTACTATCTATAATACCTTTATTTATACCTATAAATAATATTAATGCGAATAATAGTAGCTAGGCAGTTAAGGAACTTAATATATATAAAATAAACAAGGATGCTGTTAAGCACGCTATAGCTACTCTTACTACACCTTTAGACTCTATTCCTAAAGAGTAAGCTTTCTAATACTAAATTATACCTATAGCTAATATAATTTTAGAAAATATATACTAAAGCGCTTTTTATAGGATTTAGTAGATAACAAAAATATAGATAAAGCAAAATCCGCTAAAAATCCGCGTACCTTATCGCTGCCTGCCTTTCTATTACCTATATCTTTGCCATAGACCACTTTACCATTAGTTTCTTCGCCGTCCACTTCTTTACCATCTACCTCTCTACTACTGCCACCTAATGCTTTTAAAAGGAGGCTTAATTAGGCTCGTTTATCTTCTTTTCTTAAAAAGTAGACTAAAAAGGCTACTAATATAAATCTAAAGGCCAAGATAGCAATTAAATTATATATGTTAGTTATACCGTTTTAATATCTTGTTTATTAATTTACTTTTTATAGTAACCTAACAGAAATATTAGAGATTTTAGATAATGATAAAGAAAGCAATCTTAATAACGCCAACTCTCCTAAAAGCCCTCCTCTATCCTTATACAATTTCTATAGCCCTTGCAATCTCCGTAGCACTATAAATATAAACAAGCGCCTTTCTATCTAAGTGCCGTTAGTAAATAAATGGTATAATTTAAAAGCTAGTATTTGGGAAAGTTGCTAGCGGATATTAACACATGTCTAGAATATTAAGGGTAGCTTTAGTAAGCTACGTAATCCACTATATACTCTATATAAGAAGTATAGCTATAAATATTGCGTTTATAAGAAGGACTCCAGGCCTTATTTTAGGGGTATATACTTAAAATATTATATAGGTAGCAGGTTATACGGAAAGGTATATACTAATAGTATACCATTATTTCGTTAGCTAATATATATATAGGAAAGTTTACTAAATCCAGAGCCGGTTACACCTTAGGGCAGAAAACGTGCAAAATTAACTTTTACCAATAATCTAGCTAAAACGCCTACTAAGGAGGTATAGTATCCACGTGTTAATAATATAGATATTATTAATATCCGCATAGCTTCGTTCTTATATTATCCCCACCTATACTACTATGCCTCCCCCCCCTTACTAAGACCCCCCCCCCCTATTAAGACTCCTACTTATAGTAGTACGCGCGGCTATAGAGGCACCTACTCTGCTGCTACTCCTCTAACTCTTTTACTAATTGCTAGCACGCTAGGTGCTACTATTACTACTACCGCTTCCGCTAGCACGGAATCTATTAGGGTGTATTTAGCAATTACTGTTTCTACGCGTATTAATATAGTTTGTAAATAGGTAACTAATATAGCAAAAAATGTTTAAGCTATGGACCGCCGGTTAAATAAGTTTAGAGATTCTCTAAATAAGATAAAGGATAAGCTTGCGTTTCTAAGGCGTGGTGTTACTACACTTATACGCAATACTAGGCTACTAGATATCGAATAAGTAGATATAAGTTAGCTGTTACTGCGGGTTGGCTATTGTTATAGGTTTATAATAATAAAATAGTAGCTTTTACCTTTTTACTACTATATATATAAGAATTAAGTCTCCGCCTTAAATTTAATAGACATGCTTAATTAATATTATAATATCCGTATAAGCTTAAGTAAAGATATCTATATAAGCTAAGATAAAGATATCCATACCATAAAATAGCTAACTGCTATATTATATACTACGCACTAAGAAGATTATACGCTAGCTAGAATTAATATTAATAAAAAGAACTCGCTTAATATATTAAAATAGAAACGTACTATAAGCCTAAGCTAGCGTGGTTTTCATTTTCAATATTGGCCAATTAGATTGATTAATATTGGCACTAATTAATATTGGCGAGTATTGGCGAGTATTGGCTATATTTGTAATATTTGCAGATCCTCTTAGCACCCCTTAAAATTTTTTTTACCCCAACATCATATAGATAGATTATTAAATATTATGGCTTCTGATACAGACTTATTACTTTTTCCACCTATATTAGACTTCCTTAATACAGAGTTGTTAAACCGCCAGCAAAAGAAGACCTCTAATCTATGGATATATACTTGGGCTCCGGACGAAGATGAGGATACACACTATAAGAGAACAAGGCTTATATACTGTAAATATTGTATAACAATAGTATATTGCTTAAAATCTACCACAAACTTTTGAAATTACCTAAGAACTAAGTATAATATCCACTTAGAAAAGCAAGAGGGCCCTATCTATATAAAAACCCGTAATTAACTCCGATATCTTTATATACAACTCCGCGATACAGAGTAGTCAAACAATATTAATACACTTACCCTTCAAAACGCCCTAAATTAGGAAGCTATTGCTATAGCGCTTATTTCCTTAATAACCGTACGAAGACTCTTATTTAGAATAGTTAAATAGCTAAAGTTTTATGTATTTTATAGGGTCCTTAATCTAGAGGTTAAAGGTTATATTATAACAGCCTACTCTACAATTAGTAATATGGTTGAGAATAAATTTATAGCGTAGAAGGACATTGTATAAAAGAAGCTTTAATTAGCAATATCTAAGGTTTATCTCTTACTGGATATCTAGACGTCCCCAAATTGACATCTTTTACTTGGGGTTTGCGCATACTTTATGGATTGAAATAAAAGATTAAGAAGAAGCCTTCTTGCGCTTTATATAACTCCATTATATAGCGGAGAGGATTAGTTCTAAACGCTACTTCTAATACTTTAGGACTATGGTATTATAAAGAGACTTGGTACTATTGTCGCTAATAATACATCTACAAATGACGTCCTATGTTGTATGATTAAGAAGTATCTTTAAGAGGAATATAATATGGAGTGGAAATCCATATACTAACGAATCCGGTGCAATGGCCATATTATCTACCTTGCTATTAAGGCCTTCCTCTTTTAAGACTTAATTTAAGAAGATAAGCTTATATTATACGACATTAAGGATAAAAGAGGACTTTAAGTTAACCTAAACTCTAGGAGTAGCCAATTTCAAGCTCTTAGTATACTGGGAAAACTCCACAATATTATTATATACACTTAAAGCTCGCCTGGCTGTATAAAAGACTTCCTTACTCTTGCTTAAAGAAGAATTCTATTAGTGTAACGGAACCTTATAGCAAGAACTACGGTGGGTCCTGTTATTGGGCCGGGTATGTAGATATAAACAGGTCAATAACGTAATAATAACTGGTGGAGTAGTTGTCTAACAAATTAACTCTAATTATATTCTGAGATTTACTACAAAGAGAGAACTATCTAGGTAGGGACTGTGGTCCTTTAAATACACAACTATACGCCTAAGAAATCCCTTCGCTCTATAAGGTACGTGTGCTTTGTCTACTCCGTTACAGATTATATAGATTATATAGATTATATAGATCACATTATATAACCTCGGCTACTATTCCTTATTACATAGTTCCACCGGATCCATTTTAGACCGTACCTATATTAACCAACTAGCTTCTGCCGACTCCTCTCCAAGTAGTTATAACATTATACTTAAGCTGTCCGTAACACTATCTCCCTCCTCTTTATCTTTGTCCTTAAAGATTCCTAATATTTCTAAGTTGTCTACTAGAGGTATAATGTCCGTTTAATTAATCTAGTTAATATCCTTGCTTATTATACCTAAAGCTTCTTCTTCTTCTTCTATAGCTCATTAGTCTCGCACCGTTACTATAATACTGTCTCTTAGTGAGATAATGCCGTCTCCGTATTCTTATTGTGTGAAAGAGGGGTTGGTCTGTATTGCGCTAGTAAGTCCTTTATCTTAACAACCTTTCTCTTACTTAGAGTGCACTAAAGCAAACGTTTAATTGTCTTGTGACGTTCGCTCCATCTCTAACGCTAAGTATACGCGTCCTATAACTCTTAATAGTCTTTAGGTTCCCTAAGTAACTTATTATAGGGTCTTATATTTAATCTACCACTAAGAAGCTTAATGGTAAGCTTGCCTTTGCGCTACTTAAGGTTTAACGTGTCTTAGAAGAGTCCGTATATATCCTTAAAGCTTAGTGTCTAGCTTACGCTCGTCTTTAACGCCTTAAACGTGTTTGTGAGAAGGTTTATTCTAAGAAGTAGAAAATTATTTAATAGGGTCTGTCTAAGCTAGGTGACAAAAGAACGGACCTTCCTCCTGCGAGGGAAATAACTCTAAGTAGCTCGGCAATTGCTCCTCTTAGGTCCCCCTTAGGTAACTCATTCTTTGGCAATCCTTTTTTATTAATACTGCCTGACCTACTTTCTTTTAATACTCCTATACCTTTCCCATAGCGTTCTTTAGGTTGCTTAGTGGTTCCTAGGTAGTCTTACTATAGCCTATCCACTTTACTTCGTACCACGTTTCGTTATCTACGTCCTTGTGACTAATAATCTTCGAAACTTGCTATTTGTCTTCTTCTTGCCCTCTATACGTGTCTGCTTTGTAGACTGGTGGTTTAACATCTCTATATGCTGGTTTTAGTATTGCGATATGCTGTACAGGGTAAATTCTTATTTTGGCTAGTAGGTTTAACTTAAACGTAACTAATAAAATTCTTTGCGTGATTTTAAAAGGTCTTAGTCTAATATAGTCCAACTTCTTGCTTAGTCGTTAACTCTTAAAATTTTTGTATAGTAGCTATACTTTATCTCCCTCCTTAAGATCTGGTCCCTTAGATCTCTTAGTATTATAGTACCTTTTTATTCACTCTTATACTAGTTTAGCTATTTCTTTAAGGTCTATATAAAGGTTTATTAAAGTCTCCGTTCTTTCTTTAGCTATGCTACTTATCTTCTTTGCTTAACATGGCGATAACAATGATCTTGGCTTATATCCGTAATTTGCCTTAAATAGTAACGTTCCCATTCCTTCCTATGGTGTTGCATTGTACGCAAACTGTGTAACTGGTAATAACAATACCTAATTATTCTATGCATAATTAATATAGTGCCTTAAATACTATTCTAGTGTCTAGTTTAATCTTTCTGTTTATCTATCCATCTGCGGATAATATGCTGTTAAGGTTACTACGCGAACTCCTTATTCCGCCAAGAATACCTCCTAAAATACTGCTATAAATCTCAAATCTCTGTCTAATATGATCTTGCCTAGTGCTTTATGTCTTATAAACACTTCTTTTATATAGATTCTAGCAATATCTTCTACTAATATCTCTTCTGTATATACTATGAAGTATCCCCACTTTATAAGCTTATCTACTATTACTAAGATTGTATTATAATCTTGTCCTATAATAGGATCTTTTAACTTTAGTAACTTAATAATAAAGTCCTATAATATAACTTCCTATAGTCTTTCTGGTATTTTAATAGGTTGTAGCCCTCCATATGGCTTATGCCTTATTAGTTTGTTTCTTTAGCAATCTAGATATTTTTTTATGACTTATCTTGCTAGTCCCTAGATTTCTTAAATAATATACTCTTCTTAAAGTCTTAACACTAAGTCTATAGCTCCGTTATGTCCTTAAGTTAGCCCCTTATAGAATGACTTAATAAACTCTTTTACAATAGATCTTGGAATATAGGTTGCTTCTCTATTCTTATACTGTTCTATGTCTAGATCCTCTGCCTACGCTTCTTGTAACGGAACCTTGTAGTAGGAACTACGGTGGGTTCTGTTAATGGGCTGGGTATGTAGGTACGATAAGTCAACAACGTAATAACAACTAGTGGAGTGGTTGCCTAATAGATTAACTCTAATTGTATTCTGAGATTCACTATAAGGAGAGAACTATCTACGGTAGGGACTGAGGTCCTTTAAATACACAACCGTACTCCTAAGAAATCCTCTCTTGTACGTGAGGTGCGTATTGTCTGTATTAAACGTAACGTCCCTTCCGTTTAACACAGTTAATACGTTCAACACTACGTAACCTCGGTTACCATTCCTTGTTATATAGTTCCACTAAATCTATTCTAGATTGTGCTTATATTAACTAACTAGCTTCTACCGACTCCTCTCTAAGTAGTCGTAACATTGTACTTAAAGCGTCCGTAATACCATCTCCCTTCTCTCTATCTTCGTCCTCGAAGATTCCTAATATCTCCAAGTTGTCCACTAGAGGTGTGATGTCCGTTTAATTAGTCTAGTTAATATTTATACTTATTATGCCTAAAGCTTCTTCTTCTCTTTCCTGGGTTGAGCGTCGCCTTCGTACGGTTTCCTCCATACTATCACTAGGTGAAGTGATGGCGATTCCTTGCTCCTGTTGCGCTAAAGAGGGGTTGGTTTGTGTTGCGCTGGCAAGCCCTATATCTTAACAACCCTCCTCTTGCTCTAAGTGTACCAAAGCAAACATTCAATTATCTTGCGATGTTCGCTCTGTCTCTAACGCTAAGTATGCGCGTCCTATGACTCTTAACAGTCTTCGAGTTCCCTAAGTAACTTATTATAGGGTCTCGTGTTTAATCTACTGCTACGAAACTTAACGGTGAGCTAGCCTCCACACTACTTGAGGTTTAACATGCCTTAGAAGAGTCTGTACGTGTCCTTAAAGCTTAACGCTTAGCTTATGCTCGTCTTTAACGCCTTAAACGTGTTTATAAGAAGGTCTGTTCTAAGGAGTGGAAACTGGTTTAACAGGATTTGTCTAAGCTAGGTAATGAAAGGATTAACTCTTCTTCTACAAGGGAAATAACTCCGAGTAGCTTGGCAATTGCTCCTCTTGGGTCCCCCTTAGGTAACTTATTTTTCGGTAATCCTTTCTTATTAATATTGCCTAACCCGTTCTCTTCTAATACTCCTATACCTTTCCCCTAGCGTTCCTTAAGTTGCTTAATGGTTTCTAGGTAGTCTTACTATAGCCTATTCACTTTACTTTATACTATATTTTATTGTCTACGTTCTTATAACTGACGACTTTTAAAACTTGCTACTCGTCTTCTTCTTGTCCTCTATATGTGTCTGCCTTATAGACTGGTGGCTCAATATTCCCGTATGCTGGCTCTAGCATTGCGATATGCTATATAGGGTAGATTTTTATTTTGGCTAGTAGGTTTAACTTATACGTGACCAATAAAATTCTTTGCTTAACTTTAAAAGGTCCTAGTCTAACGTGGTCCAACTTCTTGCTTAGTTGTTAACTCTTAAAGTTTTTGTATAGTAGCCACACTTTATCCCCCTCCTTAAGATCTGGTCCCTCAGATCTCTTAGCATTATAGTACCTTTTCATTTATTCTTGTACTAGTTTAGCTGTTTCTTTAAGGTCTGTATAAAGATTCATTAACATCTCTATTCTTTGTTTAGCTGTGCTACTTGTCTTTTTTGCTTAATGTGGCGATAACGATGTTCTTAGCTCGTATCCGTAATTCGCCTTAAATAGTGATGTCCCTATTCCTTCTTATAGTGTTGTATTGTATGTAAACTATATAACTGGTAATAACGATACCCAATTATTCTATGCGTGATTAATATAATGCCTTAGATACTGCTCCAGTGTCTAGTTTAGTCTTTCCGTTTATCCGTCCGTCTGCGGGTAATACGCTATAGATGTTACTACGCGAACCCCTTATTCTGCCAAAAACACTTCCTAAAATACTGCTACAAATCTTAGATCTTTATCCGATATAATCTTGTCTAGTGCTCTATATCTTGCGAACACTTCCTTTATATAGATTCTAGCGACATCTTCTGCTGATATCTCTTTAGTGCATGCTATAAAGTATCCCCACTTTATTAGCTTATCCACTATTACTAAAATCGCGTTATGATCTTGTCCTATAATAGGATCTTTTAACTTTGGTAACTTAATAATAAAGTCCCATGATATAACTTTCTATGGTCTTCCTGGTGTCTCGATAGGTTATAGCCCTCCGTATAGCTTATGCCTCGTCGGTTTGTTTCTTTAGCAATCTAAATATTCTTTTATAACTTGTCTTGCTAGTCCCCAGATTCCTTAAATAATGTACTCCTCTTAAAGTCTTAATACTAAGCCCGTAGCTCCGTTATATCCTTATATTATTCCCTTATAGAATTCCTTAACAAACTCTTCTGCGATAGACTTAGGTATATACGTTACTTCTCTGTTTTTATACTGCTCTAAGTCTAGATCCTCTGCCTATACCTCTTAGATCTTCTGTGTCTATTTACTCTCTAGTAATTTATAGATCTGACTTTCCTTAGTTGCTATAATCTTTGGATAATTATACCTAATTAATCCGTCTTAATCCCTTCGCAATAAAGCTCCTAACAGCTTTTTACTACTTTGTAGTTTAGCCCTTCTGCTTAAAGCATTTGCTCGTGCATTGTCTATACCCTTAGTATGCTGAATTTTAAAATGGTATTTTGCAAGCATTTCCGCCTACTTAACCTGTCTTCGGTTGAGTTCCTTTATTATTAGGAATCCTGTAAGGTTCTTATGGTCCGTTTTAACCATAAATGGTTTCTCTATGCCTTATAAGAATGCTCTCTATTTTTTAAATACTGTAACTATACCTAACAACTCCTTATTATAGATGTTATAGTTTAGTTCTGGTAGTGTTATCTTCCGACTATAGTATACCACTGGGTGCCATCTATCTTAATATTTCTATAGGAAGCACGCCCCTAGTATAAAGTCTAATATATCTGTTTCTACAACCGTCTCTAGACTTAGTTGATAGATCTTAAGAACTGGCTCCTGGGTAAATAACTCTTTAACTTTCTTAAATAGTTCTTATTATTCCTTCCCCCATACCTATAGTTCTTCTTTCTTCGTTAACTGTGTAAACGGCTTAATATCCTGTGACTACTGCGCTATGAACCTTCTACAGTAATTGCAAAACCCTAGGAATGATCTTAACTGTGTTACGTTCTCTAGTTCTTGCCAATTCACTATAGCCTCGATCTTTTTTGGATCTATGCTAAGCTGGCCTAGTTTAATAATAAATCTAATAAAATTGGTTTTCCTAGTAAAGAACTCGCATTTTTTAATTGCTACTGGCATCTTTTCTTCTTATAGTCTCTTTAAAACCCACTTAACATGTTCTCTATATTCTTCCTTACTTTCTAAGTAGATAATAATGTTGTTGAGGTATACTATAACAAATTTATCTAGGTGTTCTCCTAACACGCTATTAATTCGCTTCTGGAACGTTGCTAGTATGTTTATAAGCCCGAATTGTATAACTAATGGCTTATATAGTTCTTCCTTTGACCTAAAGGCTGCCTTCTATTCGTCGCCTTCCTTAATTCTAATCTGGTGGTACGCCCATCTCAGATCTATCTTTATAAAGATCTTTGCGTTGCCTATTCTGTCTTGGATTTCGCTAATTAAGGGTAAAGGATACCTATCCTTCCTAGTAATGCTGTTTAACTATCTATAGTCTATACACATCCTGAGTTTTCCGTTTTTCTTTAGGATAAACAACACTGAATATCCCGCTGATAACTGTAACGGTCTAATATATCCCTTTTATAAGTTCTCCTGGATAAACTCCTTAAGCGCCACTAACTTGGTTTTAGTAAGCTTGTAGATTAGAAAAAACTTTAAACTTATTCCCTTTTCTAATTCTATCTTATGGTCCCAAGCTATATGCTCTAACAGCTGTTTACTTTCTAGTAACCATAACTTTTTGCCATACTTGTAGTATCTCTTTGGTATATAACTTAAGCCTCGCTTAGTCTCTTTATATGTCACTCTGACTTAGTACCATACTAACTTGGTTTACTGTCGCACTTTGCGCTATTATATATCCTTAATATTAACTTAACCTATAACCCAATCAATCTTTAGATTATACTTCTGTAACTAAGGTATTCCTAGTATTGCCTTGTCCTGTCCCAACGGTAGGATATTGAAAGATATTCTAACTGGTCTCCCTTTAATAGTTATCTGAATAGGTCCTATTTCGAGATTAATAATGCCTCCTCTATAGGCTATTTGATCTCCTAAAATCGTTATAAGTGGATATAGGTATTCCTTCTGTCTATATGGTAACCCTATCCTTTCTACTACCTTTAGTAATATGTGGTTCCTTATTACTCTACTATCTACCAATACTTTAAACTGCTAATCTTGCCACTTGGCTCTTAAATTTAGGTATTATCCTTAAATTCCTTTAAGGGTCTAAGGCTCTAACACTAGTTTCCTCTAGTCCCGTGCGCCTCTCCTTTTCCTAACTGTTGGCTGCTTAATCCTGCCTGTACTTAGTCCAACTTTGGCTAATACTTAGTTTGTTTCTTTTCCTCTACGTGCCATAGATAAGTGTTCTTTGGGTACTTCTACCACTATTATCTATCTAGGTATTCTTCCGTAAGGAATCTTCCTAGTTAAAGTATTAAGTCTCCTTGACCTTGTACTTCTACTAGATGCCAACTATGTATATACTTAGCGTTCCTAAACCGCTTTTCCTCTGGTGCCTAATATATTCTTACTAGATACTTCCGGTTCTTGTCTTTAGGTACTCTATGCATATTACACGTGTTATCCACACAAGCTATCCATAATAGTATATAATGTGCTACATATTTTAGGTTAACTCTTAGTTTATCTTTGTTTTTAAGTTTAAACCTATACCTAGTTAACTTGACTACTGGTATCTCTGCTGCGGATACTAAGACTTACCGCTCGCTTCTCTAGTCCCTAGATCCCTCTTTTAGGTTCCTTAACATTATAATTAATGCTCCTTTAATATAACTTATGCGTTTTTCTGTAATAGGTTGGTCTTGGACAACTTTTTTATCTAGCCATATATAAAAGTCTTCCTATTTATTGTTATATCGTTGCCTATACCACTTTCCGTACAACTGGTTTAGTGTGTATAGTCTATCCGTTAGAAAATACCTTGTTATCGCTGCATTATAATATCCTTTAGTATGTCTTTCTTTAAACCTGGTTGGAATATCTAGATCCTCTTCTTGTTCCAGTTTGTCTAACTACTTTGCCCTAGGTGTCCCTGCACTTAGCCTATTGGTAATTCTTCGTATAGGTGCTCTGTCCCTTATATAACCTAGCATAGCTGATCTCTTGTCTAGCTTTTGCTCTTGCTATATAATAATTCTTGTCCTAAACTTATCTATAGTTTCTTGTTTTCTGCGTCTTGTAGCTAGATCCTTATAGTCGTCTTACTTTTTAATCCTAGTATTAACTTTTTAATCTTTAGGCTGAACACTGCGTTTACCTAAAATTACTAACATTCTTATTCGTTCCCTAAACTTATAGTTCTTGAACTTGCATCCTATACTCGTTTATTTATTACTAAACTAAGTTGCTACCCTTTCCCATTAGTTTTCGTCTGTTATGGGTTCTTAGGTGTGTCTTATCTCACTTTAAGAATCTTAAGCTTTTTTTATCTCTTCTTAAGAATCTTAAGCCTGTAGCCTTTTGCCTTTACCAAGTAATAAGCTAGCACTAGCAGTTGTCTGCTTGCTTAGTTTCTTCTAAATGTTGCTCCTATTATCTCGTGAAGCAATAGAAATCGTATCTAATGGTGTCGCTATACCCGTTACTAAACCTTGTTTGGTAATGGTCTTAGTCTTTGCTTCTGTTACGTTATTAAGGTTTAAGTGCTCCTAGTTAGCCTCCTTTTCGTCCTCATTGCTGTTAACTAATAAGTACTCTAACTCTATTGTTATTATTACTAATCTTTATTTACATGTTGCTGTAACATCTTAATCTAGCTTATAGAGTTAATCCTGTTCTTTATCTAACTCTCTGGTTTCTCGGAGTCCTTTTAACTCTAGCTCTTATGGCTAATAGCTTACGCCGTACTTAGCGTCCTCATGAATTTGGCATGCGTTGTTATAACAATACGCAAAACTGTTAATTAAACACTCTTTTATTCCTCGCAGTACACCGTTATCCCTCTATATGTACGTGCCGTCTGCTGGTCTAGTTCCCTTTACTGCGTGGTTACTCTAACCACCTCTATAGTCTCTAGCAAAATGACCCTGTTTTCCATAATTTATATAAGCTCTATCTTTAAACTATCTTTCTTGCTATAGAGTCCGCCTAAACGTCTTCTGCTGCTAAGATTCCTGGTTTAGCCTCTACTCCTTGGTCCTTTAATCACTTAATCCTTAACCTCTAGGTTTCCATGGTTTCTTTTCCCATCTTTAGGTTTCTTTAGTACCGCTTAGGTCCATTAGCTCTGCGCCATTCCATGGTTTTTAACTCTATGTCTGTCGTTACGTACTTTGCGCCTTATATAACTATGGAACTCTGTCTTGCCCTCTTTTAGCTTGTTCCCTTTAGTAGATTCTATTATTAATCTTTATTAACTGATCTATTAACTCTCTTAGAGTATCCGTATCTTCCATTAGGATAATTGCGTCCTAGACTTTAGCCTTAAGTCCCTATTTATACTGTGCTATAAGCGCCTTATTATTCTACTTAACCTATATAGCTAGTGTTTAAAACTGTGTTGTATACTTAATAGCTAAAGTGCGTTATACTAAGTTCTGAAGCTTTTATTCCGCTATGGTTATAGCTTCCAGGTCTCTAAATATCTGCGTTAGTTGCTCTGCAAACCCGTTCCAACTGGCAAATATATACCGTACATCTTAGTTAGTAGTTGTTATGCCATTAGCCTATATTTCCGTAAAATACGGCTTAAACCATTTAAGTGCCCTCCCCGTTAGGAACAATCCTGCATAGGCTACTTAATCTAACGATATTGCTAACTTCACTCCTTCCTATACTACCTTAAAGTGTATCTGCATAAGAAATCCTTTAAGCTTTAACTTCTCTCCAGAGAATCGTTTAATTAAAGGTAACTTAATCTTTGCTACTCTAATTCCATTAATACGTTCTTTAAGTATCCTATTATTATCTTATAAGTAATTAACTATTTCCTATAACTAACCTTGCGTAACCACTTGAGAATCCCCATCGTCTATACTGGTATCACCTGGCCCTAAGGTTATAGCTTCCGTCAACGCCGTTATAACTGGTGCTGCTCTTGGTGGCATGTTGTTCGACTTTATTCCAATACCGTAACCTTAGTAGTGAATGTGTAACGGAACCTTATAGCAGGAACTACAGTGGGTTCTGTTAATGGGCTAGGTATATAGGTACAACAAGTTAACAACGTAATAATAACTAGTGGAGTGGTTGCCTAACAGATTAACTCCAATTATATTCTAAGATTCACTACAAGGAGAGAACTATCTATGGTAGGGACTAAGGTCCTTTAAATACACAACCATACTCCTAAGAAATCCTCTCTTGTACGTGAGGTGCGTGTTATCTGTATTAAACATAATATCCCTTCCGTTTAATATAGTCAATATGTTTAACACCACGTGACCTCAGTTACTATTCCTTGTTACATAGTTCTACTGGATCCATCCTAGATCGTGCTTGTATTAACCAACTAGCTTCCGCCAACTCCTCTCTAAGTAGTTGTAACATCGTACTTAAAGCGTCCGTAACACTTCTTAGATCTTTTATATCCAATTACTCTCTAGTAATTTATAGATTTAACTTTCTCTAGTTACTACAATCTTTAAATAATTATACCTAATTAATCTGTCTTAATTCTTCCACAACAAAGCTCCTAACGGCTTTTTGTTATTTTATAGTTTAGCCTTTCTACTTAGAGCATCTGCTCATGCATTGTCTGTACCCTTAGTATACTAAATTTCAAAATGGTATTCTATAAGCATTTCCGCCCATCTAACCTGTCTTTAGTTAAGTTCCTTTATTATTAGGAATCCTATAAGGTTCTTATAGTCTATTTTAACTATAAATGGTTTTTCTGTACCTTATAAGAATGCTCTCTATTCTCTTAACGCTGTAACTATACCTAATAACTCCTTATTATAGATGTTATAGTTTAGTTCTGGTAGTGTTATCTTTTAACTATAATACGCTACTGGATGCCATATATCCTGGTGCTTCTATAGCAAACATACTCCTAGTGCAAAGTCTAATACATCTGTCTTAACAACCGTTTCTAGCTTTGGTTAATAGATCTTAAGGACTGGTTTCTAGGTAAATAACTCTTTAAGTTCTTAAAACAGCTTCTTTTACTTACTACCCCAAACCTATGGTTCCTCCTTTTTCGTTAACCTTATAAATGGCTTAATGCTTTTCAACCATTGTGCTATAAACCTCCTATAGTAATTACAAAACCCTAGGAACGATCTTAACTACATAACATTCTCTGGTTCTTGCCAACTTACTATAGCTTCGACTTTCTTTAGGTCCATACTAATTCTTCCTAGTTTAATAATAAATCCTATAAAATCGGTCTTTTTTATAAAGAACTCGCATTTCTTAATTGCTACTGGCATTTATTCTTCTTATAGTCTCTCTAAGACCCATTTAATGTATTTCTTATATTCTTTCTCACTCTCTAAGTAGATAATAATGTTGTTAAGATAAGCTATAATAAACTCATTAAGGTGTTCTCCTAATATACTATTAATTTGTTTCTAGAATGTTACTAGTATATTTATAAGCCTAAACTGCATAACTAATGGTTTGTATAGTCCTTCCTTTGACCTAAAGGCTGCCTTTTATTTATTGCCTTTCTTAATCCTAATCTAATAGTATACCTACCTTAGATCTATCTTTATAAAGATCTTTACGTTGCCTATCCTGTCTTAGATTTCGCTAATTAAGGGTAAAGGATACCTATCCTTTCTGGTAATGCTGTTTAACTGTCTATAGTCTATATATATTCTAAGTTTTCCGTTTTTCTTTAGGATAAACAATACTAGATATCCTGCTAATAACTATAATAGTCTAATATATCCCTTTTATAAGTTCTCCTAGACAAACTCCTTAAGCGCTACTAACTCTGTTTCAGTAAGCTTATAGATTGGAAAGAACTTTAGACTAGTTCCCTCTTCTAATTCTATCTTATAGTCCTATACTGCATACTCTAACAGCTTTTCACTTTCTGGTGACTATAACTTTTTACTATACTTATAGTATCTCTTTGGTATATAACTTAAGCCTCGCTTAATCTCTTCATACGTTGCTCCAACTTAGTACTATACTAACTTGGTTTACTGTTGCACTTTACATTATTAAGTATCTCTAATATTAACCTAACCTATAACCTAATCAATCTTTAGATTATATTCCTATAACTAAGGTATTCCTAGTATTGCCTTATCCTTTCCTAACGGTAGGATATTAAAAGACATTTTAACTGGTTTCCCTTTAATAGTTAACTAAATAGGTCCTGTTTTAAGATTAATAATACCCCCTTTATAGGCTATCTAATCTCCTAAAATTGTTATAAGTAGATACAGGTATTCCTTTTGTCTATATAGTAACCCTATCCTCTCTACTACTACTAGTGATATATGGTTTCTTATTGCTCCACTATTTATTAACGCTTTAAACTACTAATCTTACCACTTAACTTATAAGTTTAGGTATTGCCCCTAAATTTCTTTAAGGGTCTAAGGCTCTATTACTGGTTCCCTCTAGTCCCATAGGCCTCCCCTTTTCCTAACTTTTAGCTAATACTTAGTTTGCTTTTTTTCCTCTATATGCTATAGACAAGTGTTCTCTAGGTAGTCCCACCACTGTTATCCGTCTAGGCATTCTTCCATAAGGAATCTTCCTAGTTAAAGTATTAGGTCCCCTTAACTTTGTACTTCTACTAGGTGCCATCTATATATATACTTAGTATCTCTAAACCGCTTTTCTTCTAGTGCCTAATATATCCTCACTAGGTACTTCTAGTTTTTGTCTTTTAGTGCTCTATGCATATTGCATATATTATCCATATAAGCTATCCACAATAACATATAGTATGCTAGGTGACTTGGGTTAACTCTTAACTTATCTTTGTCCTTAAGTTTAAACCGATACCTAGTTAACCTAACCACTGGTATTTCTGCTACAGGTACTAAGATTTATTATTTACTTCTCTAGTCCCTAGATCCCTTTTCTAGGTTCCTTAACATTATAATTAATACTCCTTTAATGTAATTTATGCGTTTTTCTATAATAGGTTGGTTTTAGACAACTTTTTCGTCTAGCTATATATAAAAGTCTTCCTATTTATTATTGTGTTGTTGCCTATACCACTTTCTATATAACTGGTTTAGTGTATATAGTCTGTCTATAAGAAAGTACCTTGTTATTGCTGCGTTGTAATATCCTTTAGTATGTCTTTCTTTAAATCTAACTAAAATATCTAGATCTTCTTCTTGTTCTAGTTTGTCCAACCATTTTGCTCTAGGTGTCCCTACACTAGGCCTATTAGTGACTCTTTATACGGGTGCTCTGTCCCTTATATAACCTGGCATAGCCGATCTCTTGTCTAGCTTTTACTCTTGCTATATAATGATTCTTTGCCTAAACTTATCTATAGTTTCTTATTTTCTGCGTCTTGCAGCTGGATTTTTAAAGTTGTCTTGCTTCCTAATCTTAGTATTAACTTTTTAATCTTTAGGCTAAACACTATGTTTACCTAGAATTGCTATAGTCCTTATTTGTTTCTTAAAATCTTGGCTTCCTAATAACGTTCTTATTTGTTCCCTAAACTTGTAGTTCTTAAACTTGCGTCCTATACTTATTCGTTGGTTACTGAACTGAGTTGCTGCTCTTTCCTATTAGTTTTCGTCTATTGTGGGTTCCTAAGCTGTCCTTGTTACACCTAGCGAGTCTAGAGCTTTCCTTATCTCCTCTTAAGAATCTTGGACCTGTGGCCTTTTGCCTTTTATAAGTGGTAAGCTAGCACTAGCAGTTGTCTGCTTGCTTAATTATCTTTAGATATTGCTCCTTCTATCTTATAAAGTAATAGAAATCGTATCTAATGGTGTTATAATACCCGTTACTAATCCGTGTTCTGTGGTGGTTTCAGTCTCTGCTTCTGTTGCGTTACTAAGGTGTAAGTGCTCCCAGTTAGCCTCCTTTTCCTCCTCATTGCTATTAATTAATAAGTACTCTAACTCTATTGTTATTGTTGCTAATCTTTATCCGTATATTACTTTGACATCTTAATTTAGCTTATAGAGTTAATCTTATTCTTTGTCTAACTCTATAGTTCCTCTAAGTCCTTTTAACTCTGGCTCTTGCGGCCAATAGCTTACGCTATACTTAGCGTCCTTATAAATTTGGCATGTGTTGTTATAACAAAACGCAAAGTACTTAATTAAATACTCCTTAGTCCCGCGTAACATCCCTATATCCGCATTATTGTACTCTAACAACCTAGTGCCCTTTACTATATAGTTACTCTAACTACCTCTACAGTCTCTAGCAAAATAACCTTGTTTTTTGCAATTTATGCAAGCTCTATCTTTAAACTATTTTTCTTATTATGGAGTCTGCCTAAATATCTTCTGCTACTAAGATCCCTGGTTTAGCCTCTGCTCCCTAGTTCTATAATTACTTAATCCTTAACCTCTGGGTTTCTATGGTTTCTTTATCTATCTCTTAGATTCTTTGGTACCGCTTAGGTCTATTAGCTCTGCGCCATTCTATGGTTTTTAGCTTTGTGCTTGCCGATGCGTACTCTACGCCTTATATAACTATGGAGCTCTGTCTTGCCCTTTCTTAGCTTGTTCCCTTTAATAGATCCTATTATTAATCTTTATTACTTAATCTATTAACTCTCTTAAAGTATCCGTATCTTCTATTAGGATAATTATGTCCTGGACTTTAGCCTTAAGTCCCTGTTTATACTGTGCCATAAGCGCCTTGTCATTCCACTTGACCTATATAGCTAGCGTTTAAAACTGTGTTGTATACTCTATTGCTAAGGTTCGTTGTGCTAGGTTCTAAAGCTTTTGTTCTGCTGTGGTTGTGGCCTTTAGGTCTCTAAATATTTGCGTTAACCGTTCTGCGAACCCGTTCTAACTGGCAAATATGTACCATATATCTTAGTTAGTAGTTGTCATGCTATTAGCCTGTATTTTAATAAGATAAGGTTTAAACCACTTAAGTGCTTGTCCTGTTAGGAACAATCCTGCATATACCACTTGGTTTAATAATATTGCCAACTTTGCTCCTTCCTGTATAACCTTGAAATGCATTTGCGTAAGGAACCCTTTAAGCTTTGATTTTTCTCCTAAGAACCGTTTAATTAAAGGTAACTTAACCTTTACTGCTCTGATTCTATTAATACGCTCCTTAAGTATCCTATTATTATCTTGTAAGTGATTAACTATTTCCTATAACTAACCTTGCGTAATTAACTGCGAATTGTTATTAGCCATGCTGGTGTCTCCTCCTGTCCTTGAGGTAGTCGCTGCTGTTAATGGTGTCGTGATTGGTGCTTTGGGTGGCATATTGTTTGACTTCTTGTTTAATACCGTAACCTTAGTAGTGAATATATAACGGAACCTTGTAGTAAGAACTACGGTGGGTCCTATTATTAGGCTAGGTGTGTAGATATAAACAGGTTAATAACGTAATAATAACTAGTGGAGTGGTTGCCCAACAGATTAACTCTAATTGTATTCTAAGATTCACTACAAAGAGAGAACTATCTAGGTAGGGACTGTGGTCCTTTAAATACACAACCATATGCCTAAGAAATCCCTTCGCTCCGTGAGGTACGTGTGCTCTATCTACTCCGTTATAGATTATATAGATTACATAGATTATATAGATCACATCATGTGACCTCGGCTACCATTCCTCATTATATAGTTCCACCGGATCTATCCTAGACCGTGCCTGTATTAACCAACTAGCTTCTGCCAACTCCTCTCTAAGTAGTCGTAATATTGTACTTAAGCTGTCCGTAACAATTAGATAATTGTATAAGATGGAATAGCTGGTATTAGATACTTTAGGTTGCCTTAGAGCATAAGTTAGCAATTAATCTTTATATAAAGAAGCATACTAAGACCTTAGGCAAAGATTTCTTAACTCTATAGGATTGGACTTCACTTTATACAACGTATGACTTCCTTTAGATCTTTAAGAGGGTAACGTTAGAAACTTAAGGGCATAATGCAACGATCTTAAGCGTTCTCTTTTTAATGGATATTCTTATAAGGTATTTCAAGCAGAGTCTTATAAGAATTCTCTTTACTTTTAAGAGTTTTTCTAATATCGTATAATAGGAACACTATAAGAATAATAGCTACTTTAGCAAAAGGATTTAAATTGGATGGAAGGTGTTTAATAAATACTACCTAAAGTCTAATAAATCCCCATTATATGCTGCAGTAATTATTCTTTATCCTAAACGTTATATAAGGTATATCTAAGCAAATTGGAAAAGAAGTGGTAAAGAGCTGCACTTAAAAAGGTTAAAGGACTTTAGGAGAATTACTAATCGCAAGCTCTTGGGCCTAAGACTCTTTCTACTTAGCCATTAGTTTTACTATATAGGCAAGCCTCTACTAAACAAGAATTAGATTTATATAATTAGATTGTTAAGGATCTTAATAAGTTTACTTGACCTTAAAGCTAAGACGAGTACGATAACTATATTACTAATCCTCTAAGTTAGATTAGAAAGCTTTCTGCCTTTAAATAGTGGTGCTAAAAGCAATAGCGTGTACAATGGCCACAACTATTACTACTGGCTATTACTATTCTATTAATTCTAGTAATAAGTAGTAAACCAGAACAATCCTTTTAGGAGCGCGTTGTATAATCTTATAGGAGAGGATGCAAATAGGTGTTAAGAGTCTTAAAAGAGTAGAATGTTTAAAACAGTGGCAGCAAACTAAGCTCTTACTTGAGGTTATTTAACTTATTTTTCATATAAAGCTTTTAATTTAATAGTATCTTAATTATCTACATATATGCTAATCTATTTTGGTTTTATTATATAAGATAACTATTTAGCTTATACGGCACGTCAAGCTATAGATCTTATATAAGTGCTACCAACAATCCTAACAGCTAGATGTGTGTTAATATGTGCTAAATAAAAGTTTGTACGTACCTCATGCAAGAATAATTACGTTTTGGGCCATAGCCCTAGGCTTATCGTTAATTAATAACGGTACCGCTGCCATGTTGTCCCCACTATTGCTACTAAGCCCTGCTTACGGCAAGCGTAGAGGTCCACCGTTGTTACCTCCATCCTCACCTTATACGGAGCAGCGGGATAAATAGTCACGCTATTTATAATTCCTATATGTTTTGCCAAAGTGCCTGGGTACCCAATGATATGATAGGAACGGGTAGTAGCCTAGGCGAGCGCCGAGGCACGCAGCGTATGGGTTACCCACTACCCGACCCTAAGATTGTATGAGGATGGCGTTAATATACAAAGGCTAGTGCGAAGCTATCTGATAAGGAAAGATCGCGCCTTATACGAACTCCACATCCTGCCCTAGAAGGGCCAGTAACGCACGGCTCTGCGGACTGTAACACTAGGGAGCCAACTACTGCTGTCCTATAATAAGGACGGGGTTGGCGTTGGCGCTGGCGAGGGCAGCGGCGGCGGCGGTAGCGTTGTAGATAATAAGAGCCCTAAGTTAATATTAGCTTCATACAATCTTTCTAGAGGATATACGTACATTATTGTTGCTGTTATTGGTAAGGTAAAGTTAAAGTTAAAGTAAAGGGTTAATATTAAAAGATTGTATAAAGGCGCGCTACTACGTGACTACTATTATGTGACTAGATTACATAGCTTAAGTTATATAATTACATTATAAAACTGCCAATCTATGCCAATAATTTATATAATATTTATTTTTAATATAAGTATATTCTATTATAATAATTTTATCTAAATTATTGCCAATATTCTAATATTGACACTGCAAATATTGACAAATGCCAATATTTTATTGGCTGGATTTTCGCTTATTGAAAACCACGCTGGCCTAAGCATTTAAAAGTCCTCTAGCATATTATCTATAGCGTTATTAAATCTGTCCTTATAATAGTTATATAGTAAATCGCTAATATAAGATACCCGTATATTAAAATTAGTAATGCCGCCCTATAAGAGCCGCTCTAATCTAAGTTAAAGAATAGTAGGTGCCTTAAACCTAATATCCCGTATACGCTAACGCATAATTAAGTCCTTAGCAATTATATCTGTAAGGGACTAGATATTAACCATAGGAGACTTAATTATATAATTAGATATTATCCGCTTACCAAATGCGCCCTTAAACTTAGCACGAAGAGGTTCAGTATAGCTTATAGTAAGAATACTTTACCTAAATAGAGAGTCTATTCTAAAGGTTAAGTTTCCACGTAATTAGAGTAGCTCTTTTAGCTAAAGATTTAGTAGTTTATTAAGTTAATTAGCTTAAAAAAAGCTATTCGGCTCTCCGCGATTATTAATTAACCCATTCGCAAGTATGGCCCGCTAAAGTACTAAATTATACGCCTCCGTTATAATTAACCTCTAGAAGTACATTATTTTAGATATATAGTTATTACTCCTTAATCTGGTAAAGTAAAGGCAAAGGCGGGCAATTGCACGCTTTAGAAGGCCGATATCTATATACTTAATAGCGTATTTTAATACTTTATATATTTTAACCACCAATAGATACTAAATATAATTAAAAAACTCCACGTTAATAATCTAAGCGGGCTGGCTTATAGTAGCGGAGCTAGGTTCTATAAGCAATTAATCTATAATCTAAGAACCTCTATAGGCGGAGGTCTGTGGAGGAACTAATTTATTAGCCTTATGGCCAACTTTAGAGCTAAAACCCGCTGCGCGGATATCCTTAATATGCTATAAAAACTGCTTAGGTGTTAAGGATCCAATATATCTTTTAACCATACCTTTTTTATAGATGTTAAGCCTATCGCGGATATATATTAAGAAGAGCGCAATAACGCGCGTATTAAAACTATGCAGTACTAGCTCTTTAAAATAGTAGAAGAAAGGGCGCTCTATAGAAATATTTTATTGTCTAAGGTAATTTATATAAGTATAGAGCGTAGAGTACTACTGCGTATATTGCTTACTACTAAAGAAAGTCCTTATAATTATATATAGGAAGTTTAACTAGAGGTGCTAAAGATCTAGAATAGGTAATACCTAACGGCGGCTATTATATAAGAGCGCAGCCTCCACCTACTTCCGCTTGTAGGCGTGGATAAGCTTTACAGTTTTCTAGTTACTGTATACCAGATATAATCAGTCCAAGAAATCGTTGTTACAATTAAGCTATAGTTGCTCTAGGAAGATTATCTTAAGTATATAGTAGTTGCTATTTATAGAAGCCTCGCTCTCTATAATAGGGCCTAGGTTTATATATATTGTCTTTATAGATGGCAGAATATTAATCTCTAGCATACGCGGATATTTAAGCTTAGTATTAGATTCGAAAATACCATTTATAGCAGTTAGATACGTGCTTTAGAGAGTATCTATAATTATAAAAATAGATATCCAATTTTAAACGCTATTATATATATTACCTAGCGCCTTGGCAATATCCTTAATTTAAAGCTGCACTTAGTTATATAGTATACTTTAAAGAAGGCCACTAGGGGGAATATAAGATCTATAGATAAGCTTTCTAGTAGTATAGGAATAGAAAACACTAGTATTTCCAATTAACTAATATTATGTTTATTTAAGGTAGTTAAAATTATTATATATAATATAGATATCATTAAGAGCGGACATTAATTAGAGGTAAGTCTTTAACAATATTAGCACTAGTATATCCGCCGCTGGTATTATAACCTTAGAGCATTTAGCCAATTCCATCTTTTAACAGTTAAGCGTTATATATCTATTAATAAGTCCTAGTCTATAAAGCAGTAATAGAACCTAACGCTTTATACCTATGCCTTAAGAATAAAGACTAAGAAGCTAAGTTAAATAGTTAGTAAAGCTTTAAGCGTGGCCTAATAAAAAGATAGATATAAGAAAAACAACCCGCCCTAGGTGCGGATTTTATAATTTATTAGTTTTTAACTATGCCAATAATCCTTCTATTAGTTAGCAGAGTAGAGGAGCATATTAGTTAATTGCCTTATAGCCCCCTAAGAGTTAAACATCTTTAAACATTCCATCTACCTTCTATAGCTTAAAGATAACCGTCTTCTACTAAAGATTATAAAGCTCTTTATAAAAGATATCTATAACCATATTAATTAGTTCCAAATGGATATGCACAGTCTCTATAATCGTATTACGGATTTCTTTGTCCCCTAGAAGGGTAGCAATAAGCTCCTTTACCTTTTTCTTTTTTGTCTTCTTCTTTCTTTACGTATTGTCTTTTTTTACAGCAGTAAGCTATAGCCGCGCTAATAAAAGGTTACTAAAGGACTATTACCAGTCCCATAAATGCTCTAAAATAACCTTAATCTTCTCTTCCTTTATTACCCGGCACGATATCCGCTTAGCGGATACTCTAGTTAGTATTTAGATAGGCGTCTGCTAGTTAACTAATATTATATTTATAATAGGGGTAGGCAATTTAATTATCAATATATTACCCATTTGGCGGCGCTTTCTGCTTAACATCGCGGAGGCTAATAGGGTAGAGATATTTATTAATTATAGAGCTGCTTCTGCGGATCAATTTAACGGTATTTCTAAAATAATAGCTGCTATAGGGGTGTAGATCAATTTCGTTGAAAAAGGCGACTGCTCTATATATAAAATAAGTCGCGTCGCTTAATAAAGTCTGGAAAAGTCTCTTAGACTATAGAATCAACTTTTTAACAAAAAAGGTTAGCGATATCCACTTACGGATATACGTATGTCCGCTAATTAATTCTATAGCCTAAGCTTACTAAGGTAAATTAGAGTATATAGCTCGGCCAGTATTGCCGAAAGCTCCGTTAGTGCTTGCCAAGGCGCTAAAACCTTAGGCAGTGTTGATATTCTAACTCCGATATAGCTTCACTTAGTACACAATTTAACTCGTATTACATTACGTTTAGAGTTAATAACATAATTATATTTTAATTATAACGTTATTAGAGCTGTTTGGAACCTTTAATTAAATACTTCTAACTATTCATCGCGATTTTAAAAGATATTAGTGATAAAATAGACAAGGTAAGTTTTAAGAGATTATATTAAGGTTTTATTAAGGTTTTATTAAGGATCTAATATGGCTATAGATTCTAGAGAACCAGCAATCCGGAGTAGGAGAAGTATTTATCAACACTCTATCTATATTATTATCTTAATCTAACTGAACTATATTAGTTGCCGCTAAATCCCTACTAGCCTCTAGGGAATAACCGCGATGGCTTTTATATAAACAGCGTAGGTATATATCTAGGTTATATTTATAATCTAATATAAAATAGATACTACCCGATAGTCTAAACACGCAATTTTATAATAAGGTAAAGTGACTTCTGGTGGCTATAATAAGGATCTAATTAGGATATCGAACGAGAACTTTCTCTAAAATAGGTAGGTAAATGCTTTTACTAGAATGGAAATGGCGTAAGACGTAAGTTATATTTTAGATAAAACAACGTTATATCCATAATCTAACCTTAATAGATTATTAACGAAATTCTTAATAGTCCTAGCAGCTCTATTTAAGATCTAAACGCTACTATAATAGCTATACGTAGCACTCCAGTAAATAAGGTAGTGGCTTCTAGGCCATATCCTAATCCAGACTTAGATAGTAATAAGGGTGAGGGTTCTGGCACTCGTAATGCTGCTCCTTAGCTAAATACTATAAAGAGGCGCATTTCTGGTGCCCCCGCTCTATATACCAAGGTATAGTATCTTGGACTTAACAAGCGCCTAGGGTAGGTTCCATTTTTCTATATTAAGGTAATATCTGGTATGTATCTAGCTTATATCTAGGATCTAGCCTAGATATAGCCCCGCGGCGAACATTTTCTTATTTATATTCTGCCAGAGGAGATTTTCTATAGATGGGATTATGCTATTGGGAAGACTGTAAGTTATAAGTGCTATATATCTTTATTTTATCCTAAATCTAACTATAATAGGATCTAACTGCCAAGTATAGTATTTACGCTTGGGAGAAAAAATTCGCAAATAGTTGTGGAGGATTGATTAAGCATATTAAGTCGTATTTCCCAGTAAGAACCTAGATGTATCTATATTATAACCTCCTTCTAACCTTTAAATAAAGAAAAACGCCGGCTATATAATTAGGAGCGTAAAGCCTGGAGGTTAAAAAGAACTAGAATTGGATAATTTAAATAGTATATTTATCTATATATCTATATTATATCCTAGATCTAACCCATTTTAGTAGCTTGGCGGATACTTTGTAAGGCTATTCGTATTAAGGAAGAGCTAGATATTATATGCCCTATTAGTAAAGCAGTAAGAAAGGCTAGAATTTATAATAGTATAAACTATTGCTCTTCTATCTAGGATATATTGCTAATATAATTTAGTTTTTCTATCTGGAGAGAAGCCTATAACCCCACCTTAAGAGAAGCCTTTAATAGCCAAAGGTCGTGGAAAATATTGGGCTACTTTAGCAGATCTTAGTATGTTTTTAATTATATCCTTATTATATTATAGATCTAACTACGTTATATAGAGAACTAAGCAGTTACGCGTATTATATTCCGCTTTAGAGTTCTACAAAAAAAGATGGTAAGGTAAGTCTAGGTAGTTATAACTACTACTTAACTATAATCTAACTACGATCTAACTATAATCTAACTATAATATAGCTAGATCGCGATGCTATATTTAAAATTCTTAGCAAGACTAAGAAGTAGAAGTGTGTCTTATACACTAGTAATAAGAAGAGTAAGCCTGCTAGTTATATTTATAATATATCTAGAATCTAACGCGAATAGCATGCCTGTCTAACTGGGCTATATGCGTCTAGTTTAATAAGGTATACCTAAAGTCTTTAGTTATATTACTAATATATTTACAATCTAATTAGAAATAGAACTTTATTTTACTAAATATAACGCTGCTAGATATTGTGGATGACCTTAAGGGCGAGGAACCGTTTAATATACTTGAGAGCTATAATAAGTGGCTTGGATAGGTTGCATTTTAGATATAGTATAATTCTATCCTGGTTCTATTCTAGTTCTATTCTGGTTTTATTATAGTTCTATCCTATAATACTAAGCATTAAGCGCGGAGTATAGAATAGGGAGTATAGCATGGAGTATTTAGGTTAGGCTTTCTCTTAGACATTATAATGTCTTTATATTTAGGTTATTACCTTAATATAACCTCTGCCCCTTATAATCGTAAATATAAAAGTTTATATTAACCAAGTTCTTGTTCTAATTTTCTAAGCTCTAACTCTATCTTCCGATTTTATAATTTAATTACTTTTGCTTTAGCTTCTATATATAGAACTTAGGCTTCTTATTCACGAACATTTAACTAGGATTACTATAGCGTTAACTGTTATGAGAATTGAGCTTATTAAGTAATAGTTATATAAAGTAAAGACTGTAAGCTGCTTTTATATCCTAGATACGGTTAGGTTATAAGTTGGATACATTAAGGATATATCTAGATAATTTTACTTAACAGTAAAATAGGCCCAGGAGATAGCAAAACCTAACCATTATTTAATGTTGCAATAGAGGAAACTAAAAGATATTAGTTTTATAGAACTTAGGAAGATCTAGAATATAATATACTAGAGCGAATAGAGGTAATGGATTATAAGTAAGATTTTAATTATACGCCTCGTGAACTTCGTATTTGCGATTGTGGGCATATACTAGTTCTAGAAGATAATATATCTAATATAATATTATTAAAATCAAAATCTTTATCCTCTTTAATACTTATAGATATAGCATTAACTTTTCCTTTACTAGTATAGGCTTATTTTCTTGATTTTTCTAGCTCTTTTAAACCTTGTTAAACTATAGCAGATTATATTAGCGATATATCCACATTAGAGCTATAATAAAGCTATATATTTATGCTTCTCTACAAGAGCCATTCTTTTGGCAATAGATATAGTTCGCAATATATATATAATTCCATGCTGATTATATACCTTCCACGCTTTATAATTAAAAATATTAATTCTCTGCCTACTAAATTTGTTATTATAATACTATATAACGGATATAAAAGATAGATAAATATTAAAATAGTGGCGAGAAGGCTTAGTTAACGCCCTAGATTATTTGCTTAAAAATGGGAGTATTTAACAGCGTTTATATTCTTTATAATTATAGAGAATATATTATTGTCTATTTTACTATAATACGGATTTATTCCAGATACAATATATATATATTGCTTATATTAATACCAGTTTACAATTTTATGGTTGTTGCTGTACTTTTTTATAACTGCCAATATTAGAATGTAGATATAATACGGATAAATTAGGGATATAATATCTCTATACTTTTAATTACGTCTAAAATTTCTTAGTATTGCTTGCGGCTTATAGCCTCTATAATTAAAGCTATATACTACCCAATACTATCTTAGCCTATATTTCCGGCTTTAATAACCTAATAAATATCGCGAAGAATGTGGATTTGGTAATATATAATTATAGACTTTATATGGCCCTGCTAGGTCTATAAGGGGTTAATATCTACTAGGTAAAGGCCAAGCCCTAATATATTTTAGTAATATCTTTAATATATATATATTATAAAATACCTTTTACCTACGCCTATCCATATCTATAAGAGCTATATAAAATCTACGTTTATAAATATAACTCTAATAAGTTAGATAGCCGCAATTCTTATATAAGCGGAATATAGTATGGAAAGGTTATTAATATATTTCTACTAATTAACCTATAGCTTAGTTTATAAAAACCCTTATTAGTGTAATAACTATAGCCTTATTAGAATAATAATATAACTATAATATAACTAGGTTATATAATACCTTTATTAATTTTAGGGATATTTGCGGTAATTATAACCTTATATAAGCTGGCTGTACTAACCCGTTTAAAAGACATATTAATTTTAAACGTTTTTAACGTTAAGAGTATTTCCGCCTAGCCTTTTTAAAAGTATATAATTATTAGCTTACTATCTTAGTAGAATATATCTTATATATATCTAGGACCTGTTTTATAATATAGATGCTTTTTAAATATTACCCCTTATATATCTTAACCTTGCGGAAATAATAAAAGCTATTGCTTTTTAATTAGGTATTAAATCTTATTAAGATTTATAAGGCTTTAGTAAAGGCTTAGAAGGCTAGTAATATTATATTTTTTACAAAACTCTTTTATTAAAGAGTTGTATATAAAAGAGCCTAATAGAATAAGGATAGGATATTAATATAACTTAGATATAATGTACTTAAAGTAAGCCCTGGCCCCAACTGTTACTAGATTTATTATTGAAGTTCTTTAATAAACTGTATTAGAACCTTTAATAGAGGCGCTGGAGGATACATATATTTGCTATAAGAAGTTAAAACAATATATAGGCAATCCTTAATATTATCTAGCTATATATAGTTAAACTCTATATTATAAGGGGCTAGTACCCATTTTCCAGGTCCTTGGGCGTGGTTATAGCCTAGATATATTAAGGTTATATTATAGTTATATATATATTATAATAACTTACTATAATTATCTAATCTTTTCTTTCTGTGCTCTACCACTGTATAGGTTTCTAGGATGCCCTAATAGCCTTAGTTAAGTAAATCTCTTAAATATTTTAATAAGTATCTTAAAACTGAAGAAAAAGACTTTTGGTAGTGTTTTTTATAGTTTTATATTTAACTTCCCTTGGTATAGTATATACTTGCCATAGGTCTATCTATAAGTGACTGGTTATAGCTTAGTTATAGTTATAATATATCTAGGATATATTAGACACTAACTGTATACTTTGCAATATAAAGATATGGCTTATAACTAGCACTCTACTCTATATAGGCAATCTAGTACTAAAATGCATAATAAATACTATTATAAAGCCTATACACGTTAATAAGAATAGATAATATAAATAAGTATCTTATATATTTGTGTCTCTTTGTTTAAGATTATCTTAATTTAATTCTATTAAATCGCTAAGAAAATATATAAGAGTATGTGATGTCTATATTAGTAGTAAGATCTTTGATTAACGTCTGATACGGATCCTATCTAGGCCCACGCAGACTACTCCATACACAAGGGAAACTTATAAATTGACAGGAAGAAAACCCTCGTTGATGTAGGGGACGGAA